>Ga0194134_10000028_pt1 | contig 207612 bp, 132 predicted proteins | sample TA2KigOff0mmetaG_FD_148602 | JGI IMG/M metagenome (GOLD analysis project Ga0194134, IMG submission 148602) | Freshwater microbial communities from Lake Tanganyika, Tanzania - TA2015056 Kigoma Offshore 0m | ecosystem: Environmental > Aquatic > Freshwater > Lake | place: Tanzania: Lake...
AGACGTGCCGTTCGAGTAGCTGCTGCTTGAGCTGCTGCTCGCTGTCGCCGGAGCAACGGCGGACGTCGTGCAGCATCACGTAGCCCATGAAGCTCAGCAGCAGCGCCATGAAGGCGTACTGCAGGAAGACGATGACCTTGCCCCCCAGGGCGTTGCCGGTCAGCCGCTGGATGGTCGCGATCAGCATGTGGCCGCCGTCCAGCACGGGGATGGGCAGCAGGTTGAGGATCGCCAGGTTAATGTTGATGAGGACCGTGAACCAGATGACCCGCCGGATGTCCTCCGACAGATTGTAGTAGGTCTTGGAGATCGAGATCACCGACGCCAGCTGCTTGACCTCGATGTCGGAGTCGCGGTCGACGAGGCGCTGCAGCGTGCGGAGCGTGGAGGCCACGATGTTGGCGCAGGTCTCCCAGGGGGGCAGGTGCGCCAGCTCGGTCCGGGAGAGGAAGGCGGCGCCGATCTGGGCGTGCTCGACCGGAGGCGCGCGTCGGAAGGCGGCCTGCTTCAGGATGAGGTTCCCGGTCTCGCCGTCCGCCCGGGTCCAGAAGACGGTCATGTCGCGGGCCGCGCCACCGGCCGCCTTCTGCAGGTCGTCCAGCGAGCGCACCGCGGAGAGTTCGCCCGCGTCGACCTTGTCCACCGCGGTGCCGATGCGCAGCGTCTCGGCGAGCGCCGGATCCTCGGGGGAGACGCCCAGCACCATGAGCCGGTCGCGCGGCGCTTCGCCCGCGGGCGTGACGATGTCGCGCGTCGAAGGCACGAGCACGATGGTGCGGGTCCTTTCGCCGTCCTGATATTCGATGAGGCCGACCGGATTGAGCACGGGGGCCGTGCGCGGGGCCACCTCCAGCGTCAGCCGCTCGGAGTCGTCGCCTTTCTGGCGTTCGACCTCGATGCGTCGGGTCGGGGCGCCGCCTTGACGGAGCACCTCCCTGAATTCGGCGAAGTTGCCGATCGCACGTCCGTCCACGGACACCACGCGGTCGCCGCGGCGCAGCCCCGCCTTGGCCGCGGGGGATCCCGGCAGCGGTTCGCCGATCACGACCTGCGAGGCCGGCTGGATGCCGATGATGCGCACCTGGTCGCCGCTGCGCCGGTTGAGTTCGGCGCGGGCCGGGCGGACCTCGACGTGCCGGGGCGTCGAAGCACCCGGAAGAGGCTGCAGCGTGAGGGTGGCCACCGGCTGCCCGGCCGCGTCGCGGCGGTTGCCGAGCATGATCGCCTCCTGGATCTGGTTGAAGGTCTTCACCGGCTGTCCGTCGACTTCATAGATCACGTCGCCCGCCCGGATTCCGGCGACGAAGGCCGGGCCGGGCACGGTGCGTCCGAGTCCGAGTTCGGCCAGATGTCCGGAGGCCGTCACGACCGTCTCGGGCACGTAGCCCACGGTCGTGCTGCGCGAGCCTTCGGCGACGGGCGTGCCGGTGTACCAGAGCACGCAGGCGAGCACGAAGGCGAAGATCACGTTGAAGACCGCCCCCATCACCGAGACGATCATCTTGTCCGCGTAGGAGATCTTCGGGAGTTCCTCGGCGCCTTCCGCCACCGGACCTTCGACGCCCTCCATCTCGGCGAGCTGCGGCAGGGCCACGTAGCCCCCGAGGGGGATGAGCGAGATCCGGTAGTCGACGCCGTCCTTGCCCGTCCAGCCGACGACCTTGGGGCCGAAGCCGATCGAGAAACGTTCCACCTTCAGGCCGCGCCTGCGGGCCGCGAGGAAGTGGCCGAGCTCGTGCACGAAGATCGAGCCGCCGAAGAAGAGGGCGACGAGCGCGACGCCCCAGAGGGAGCTGAGCAGGTCGCTGACGGAAAGGGTGTCCATGGATGGTCAGAGGGTGAGCTTGGCCGCATGTCCCGCCGCGAGGCGGCGGGCCTCGGCGTCGGCCGCCAGGGCATCTTCGAGCGAGCCGGGTTCCGCCGTCCAGCCCCTTTCCATCGTGCGTCGCACGACTTCGGCGATGCCCGTGAAGCGCAGTCCGGAGGCCATGAAGGCCCCGACCGCGACCTCGTTGGCCGCATTGAACGCCGCCGGCGCGCAGGCTCCGGCGGCCGCGGCCGCGCGGGCGATGCCCAGGCAGGGGTAGCGCGCGGGATCGGGCGGGCTCATCGTGAGCGCGTGGGTCTTGGTGAGGTCGAGTCCGGGAGCGGGGCAGGGCGGGCGCTGCGGCTGCAGCAGGCAGTCCTGGATGGGGAAGGCCATCGAGGGCGGGGAGAGCAGGGCCTGCATGCCGCCGTCCGAAAGCGTGACCATCGCGTGGATGACGCTCTGGGGGTGGATCACCACGTCGATGCGCTCCTGCGGCAGTCCGAAGAGCCAGGTGGCCTCCACGATCTCCAGCCCCTTGTTCGCCATGGTGGCCGAATCCACGGTCACCTTGGGGCCCATGCTCCAGCTGGGATGGCGCAGCGCCTGCTCGGGCGTCACTTCCCCGAGCCGTTCCAAGGGCGTGTCGCGGAAGGCGCCGCCCGAAGCGGTCAGGACCAGCCGCGAGACTTCGGCTTGCGGGCGTCCGCGCAGCAGCTGGTGCAGGGCGTTGTGCTCGCTGTCCACCGGCAGCAGCCGTGCGCCGCTCTCGGCCGCGGCCCGGGTGACGAACCGCCCCGCCATCACCAGCAGCTCCTTGCTCGCGAGGGCGACGTCCTTGCCGGACCTGAGCGCGGCGAGGGTCGGAACCAGGCCGGCCGTGCCGACCACCGCGGACACGACGGTGCGCACTTCGGGCATGCAGGCGACTTCCGTGAGTCCTTCGGGTCCGGAGAGGATGGTCGTGCCCGGGTCGAAGGCGCCTGAGGCGCGCGCCTCGGCCGCGGCGGCCGGATCGCCCAGCGCGATGTGACGCACGCCGAACTCCTTCGCGGGGGCCACCAGCTCCCGCCAGCGGCTGAAGGAGGCCATGCCGGAGACCCGCAGGAGTCCCGGATGCGCCCTGACGACGGCCAGGGTGGTCGTGCCGATGGAGCCCGAGGCCCCGAGGATGGCGATGGGCCTTGGCTCCATTCGGCGGTGGAAGTGAGGCAAGCCCGTCGGGGCCGGGTGGCAAGCAGGTTCCTCCCCCGGTTCTCCGCTTGCGCCGCCACCTTTGTCCGGTTCCCTTATGGTCATGTCGACCCAGCCGCAGGACCTCCAGGGCCTCTCCCATCTCGGCAACACGCAGAACCGGCCCCAGCAGACGCTGGAGACGTTTCCGAACCGCAACGCGGGCCGCAATTACATCGTCGAGCTGAGCACCGAGGAGTTCACCTGCCTCTGCCCCGCCACCGGCCAGCCTGACTTCGCCCGGATCACCATCCGCTACGTGCCCGGTCCGCGCATCGTGGAGTCGAAGTCCCTCAAGCTCTATTTCTGGACCTATCGCCAGCAGGGGGTCTTCCACGAGCACCTCACCAATCGCATCCTGGACGACCTGGTCGCGGCGCTTGATCCCGTCTGGTGCGAGGTGACGGGAGCCTTCGGCGTGCGCGGCGGCATCGGCATCACCGTGCGCGCCGAGCACGGTCGCAAGCCCCAGTGAGGAAGCGGCGCCCCCAGCCTCAGCGAGGTGAGGGCGCGGAATGGCCCGGGCGGGCCGCCGTCGAGGACTTTCTGGCGAGGCAGCGGGAGGCCCGGAGGCTCTCTACGCGCACCTGCGCGACCTACGGCCGGTCGCTCAAGGGTTTCGCGCGATGGAAGGATTCCGACGGCGGGTGGGACGGCGACTGGTCGCGGCTCACGCCGCGCGACCTCCGCGACTTCGTCATCGAGCGTCAGTCGACCCATGAACGTCGTTCGGTCCACAACCAGATCTCGGCCGTGCGCGCCTTCCTGTCCGACCTGCGCGAACGCGGAGGCATCGACGCCACTCCGGCGGCCGGGCTCGTGCTGCCCAAGCTGCCGAAGGCCCTGCCCAAGTTCCTCACGGAGACGCAGGCCGAGCTGCTGCTGGAGACCTCGACCGATCCGGCCACGCCCGCCGCCGCCCTCGAGGCCGCTCGGGACCAGGCGATCCTCGAGATGCTCTACGGAGCCGGTCTGCGCGTGTCGGAACTCTGCGGGCTGCGGGGCGGAGACGTCGACCTATCCACCGGCGTCGTGCGCGTCACGGGCAAGGGCTCCAAGGAGCGCGACGTGCCTGCCGGCGAGGCCGCCATGCGGGCGTTGCGCGGCTACTGGGCGATGCGCGGAACTCCCGCACGGGGTGAGCCCGCCTTCCTGGCCGCCCGCGGAGGCGCGCTGCACGCCCGTGCCGTGCAGCTCATGCTCAAGCGTCGCCTCGCCCTCGCGGGCCTGCCCGCCGACCTCACCCCACACAAGCTCAGGCATTCCTGCGCGACGCATCTCCTTTCCGGAGGCGCCGACCTGAGGCTCGTGCAGGAGCAGCTCGGTCACGCCTCGCTCTCGACGACGCAGATTTACACCCACCTCACCGTCCAGCGGCTGAGGGAAGTGCGCCGCAAGGCCCATCCTCGGGCCTAAAAGGCCTCGCCTCCCCGGGCGCCCTTCGCAATCTCCGTCGCGTGCACGCAGAAGCCGCGCCAGCGAAGCTCAACCTGTCGCTCGCTATCGTCGGGCGCCGGGCGGACGGCTATCATGACCTGGTCAGCGTGGTCGTCCCCCTGGAGCTCGCCGATGAGCTGACGTTTGAACCCGCCGCGGAGTGGGCGCTTGCGTGCGACGACTCTTCCATCCCTCTCGACGCCTCCAATCTGGTGCTCAAGGCCGCCGAAGCCTACGCGCGGAGTCGTCCGGAGATTCCGCGCGGCCGTTTCCGTCTCACGAAGCGCATTCCGAACGGCGCTGGTCTGGGCGGAGGCAGCTCGGATGCGGCTGCGGCGCTGAGGCTGCTGGACCGCGCCTCGGGCGATCCGAGGGGACCAGAATTCCTGGAATCCGTCGCGTTCGAGGTCGGCTCGGACTGCGCTTTCTTCGTCCGCGGACTGCCCGCCGTGATGCGGGGCAGGGGAGAGAGGCTCGAGGCGCTGCCTGCGTCTGTTTGCCGTGCTTTGGCGGGAAGGAGCGTCATCGTCATCAAGCCTCCTTTCGGCGTGCCCACGCCCGAGGCTTATGCGTTGTTCGTCCGGCATGGCGTGCTGCGTCCGCCCGCGCAGGCCGAGTCCCTGCTGGAGGGCTGGATGGCCAGGCCCGAGACCGACCCCTCCCTGCTGGGCAATGACCTGGAGTCACCCGTGTTCCGCAAGTACCTCGCCCTGCCTGTCGGCCTCGAGGCCGCGGGTGCGGCCGTCGGCCGGAGCTTCCGCATGACCGGCAGCGGAAGCGCATGCTTCTGCCTCGTGCTGGGCCGCCCTGACTTCGACGCCTTGCGGTCGGTTCTTCAGCGTTGTTGGGGTTCGGGCTTCTGGGCGGTCGAAACGAGGATCGTAGCCTAGTTTCTGCTTTACTGCGTCGCAGGCACCCTCCTTGATTCTCCCCACCTGACACCCATGGGAAGCCTCAAGAAGAAGCGTCGTCTGAAGATGAACAAGCACAAGCGCCGCAAACGCTCGAAGAACAACCGCCACAAGAAGCGCCTTTGGGGCTGATTCAGCCCTTCTGAGAGGGTTCGCTCGGGCGGCCTATCTGGGCCGCCCGGCCCTTTTTCGGGCTTGCCCACCCCTCGGCCGGGAACCATTCCTCAACCTTCCAAACCGTCACGAGCCATGCCCCGCGAAACCGTCATCATCGAGTGCACCGAAGCCCGCAAGGAGGGCAAGCGCCCCTCCCGTTACATGACCACCCGAAACAAGAAGCTTTCGCAGGAGAAGGTCCAGAAGCTCAAGTACAACCCCTCCCTGCGCCGCCACACGCTGCACAAGGAGATCAAGGGCTGAGTTTCGGGCCCTCGTTCGGATAGGCCGGCGGTCCTTCGGGACGCCGGCCTTTTCTTTGCCGTCAGGAAGCCTGCCGTCCGTCCCTGCGTTCCTGTCTCCAGCGGGCGCGGTGGTTGCGGGTCCAGTCGATCAGGGCCCGCTCAAAGCCGATGTCATGTCCGGCCTTTTCGGATTCGATCCATTTGTGGCGGAGGATTTCCTCCCGTTCAGCGAGGAACTCCGCATAGAGGGACGACTTGGAGGCGAACTCGGACTCCCCTCCGCCGATGGCCGGCTGATGGCTCATTGATATTATATTGCGTCATCCCGCCCATGGAGGCAAGCCGACGTTGCGGGGCCTTCATCCGGCCGTCGCATTGAGCTTGCGAAGCAGGGCGAGGGCGACCGACCTGAAGACCCGGGCCGCGTTCCCGTCCGGATGGCTGATGACCACCGGAATCCCATGGTCGCCGCCCATCCTCACCGCGGGGTCCAGCGGCACTTCGCCGAGCAGTTCGGTGTCCAGCGCCTCCGCGACCTTGAGGCCCCCGCCCTGTCCGAAGACGTGCTGCCGCCCGCCGTCCGCCGTCTCCAGGTAGCTCATGTTTTCGGCCACGCCCAGCACGGGGACGTTGACCTTGCCGAACATCGCCGCCCCGCGGAGGGCCACCGTGACCGCCGCCGTCTGGGGGGTGGTCACCACCACGGCTCCGGAGAGGGCCATGGTCTGGACGATGGAAAGCTGGGCGTCACCGGTGCCCGGCGGCAGGTCGATTAGGAGTACATCCAGTTCGCCCCAGCGCACGTTGGTGGCGAACTGCGAAATCGTCTTCATGACCATCGGTCCACGCCAGATGACGGGAGCTGACTCGTCCACCAGCAGTCCCATCGAGATGACCTTCACGCCGAAGTTGTCGGGAGGCAGCAGCACCTCCCCTTCGATCATGGGGCGGCCGGCCACGCCCATCATCAGGGGCACCGAGGGGCCGTAGATGTCGCAGTCCATCAGGCCGACCCTGCCCGGGCGTCCCGCCTCGGTCAGGGAGCGGGCCAGCGCGCAGGCCAGGTTCACGGCGAAGGTGGATTTGCCGACCCCGCCCTTGCCGCTGGCGACGGCCACGATGTGCCTGACCGAGCCGACGCCCGCGTCGGCCGGCGCCTTGGCCGCCGGCGCCGCAGGGCCCGTCTTGGGAACCGTGACCGTGATGGCAATCTCGGGGTTCCGGACTCCGAGGGCCCCGAGGGCCCCCTCGATGTCCGCGTAGAGCTTCCTGGGCACCTCCGGGTCGGCGGTGGTGACGGCCAGCCCCACCGAGACCTTGCCATCGGGCGACACATCCAAGCCCTTGACCAGTCCGAACGTCACGATGTCGCGGCTGTATCCCGGGTAGCGGACGCCCGCCAGGGCCTTGCGCACGGAATCCGGATCGATTGGCATGAGCGGGATTGAAGTCCCGCCCTCCGTCGGGTCAAACTGCTATCTTTCCTTTCGCCCCAAGCATGCGCCTCCTCCTCGCCGCCTTCATCCCCTTCCTCGCCCTCGCCCAGGGTAACGTCGTCGTGACCGACGCCGTCGATGCCGAACTACAGCGCGGACAGGTCTCCGTCTCGGTGGTGTGCGACGACCGTTCCCTCGGAGACCTCGTGCAGTTCGCGCTCTCGCTCCACGGAGCCGTCCGCCTGCAGCCCAACGGGGCGGCGCGCGTCGTGATTAGCCGGCAGGGTGTGTCGGCCACCGTCGCCTGCGATGTCGCCCGCTTCGCCTTCCAGAAGGAGGTGCGCGGGCGTGACGAGGAGGAGCTGGCGCTGCTCGCCGCCGATGCGGTGATTGCGGGCGTGGGCCGCGCCCTCCGCCTCCGCCCTCTCTACGCCGGCACCAAGGTGGCGTTCACCTCCCGCGGCACCGGCCACGACGAGATCTGCAAGACCACGCTCGTGCGCGCCCGCACGCTGCGCCTCACCTCCTACCGCAACACCTCCATCGCGCCCCGTTGGAGCCATGACGGGACGCGCATCAACTTCATCGCCTCCCTCGACGGCTTCCCGGGTCTTTACACCACCAACGGCGTTGGAGCGCCGCGGGCCCTCCTGACCGGCGTGCGCGGCGCGATTGGCGCCGCCAGCTCGGGTCCGGACGGACGTCTCGTCTTCGTGTCCTCCAACAAGGGCACGATGGACGTCTACGTCGCGGACGCCAATGCCAAGGGCGCGCGACGCGTCATCACCGCGTCCGGGTCCCAGACCGTCAACGCCGACCCCGCCTGGTCTCCGGACGGCGCGCGCCTCGCGCTCACCAGCGGACCCACCGGCAGGCCAGGCATCTACCTCGCCTCCTCGGCCGGCGGCGCCACCTCGCGGCTTTCCACGGGTTATTCCTACGCCACCGAGCCGCGTTGGAATCCCGTCGAGAATAAGCTCGTCTTCACTTTCCAGTCCGGCCGGCTCGGGCTCGCCGTGGCGGACCTCGCGGCCGGCACCGTCCAAGAGGTTCCGGCCGCCAGCGCGTTCGACCTCTCCCATGCCTCTTGGTGCGCGGATGGGCGCCACGTGGTGGCCACGCAGGCCAGCCGCAGCAGTTCGTGGCTCGCCGTGGTCGACACCGTGACGGGCAAGGTGACCAGGCTCACGCCCTCTCAGCTCGGCGACTGCTCACAGCCCGACTGCTGGACGCGTCGCGACTGAGCCCGGTCAGGGAACCGGAGTTAGGAGCGGCGGGACCGCCGACTCGGACAGCTTGAGGTAGATCTCTCCCTTGATGATCTCCGAGGCCGGCACAGTTTCTCCGGCCGAATGTCGGCCGTGCGTCGCTTCGTCCACCAGCAGGTGGATGACGTCGGGATCCTTCTCCCGCGCCAAGGTGAGGAAGTGCCAGCGCGGGGAGCGCCGTTCGACGACGAGCTCCTTGCCTCCGACCCGCAGCTTGGCGGCGAAGAGCCGTCCTCCGGTCACCGGCTTGTCGACGACCTTGTATTTTTCGCTGAGCAGGAAGTGGTCGGCCGGAAGGGCCTCGCTCCTCAGTTCGCCTAGGATGAGGAAGGGCGAGCCCCAGGTCAGGTGCAAGGGGTCGCCGTTGACCCGCGTGGCGATCACCATGCGTGCGGCGGCATCCGCCTCGCTGAGCCGCGGCCCCTCGTCCACGACGAAGGCGCCGTCGGCCCCCGGCGTGACCTCCTTGCCACCGGAAGCCAGCACCCATGCCGCCAGGTCGGAGCCCGCCCCGGCGTTGAAGTCGCTCCACAGCTTGCGCCTAGCCTGCATGTCCCGGTTGATGCGGATGCGGTCCTGCAGCCCGCGCACCCGCGCCGCGAAATCCTTGAGATGACGCGCCCATTCGGCCGTGGAGGGGTTCGACGCGGCGAGGGAGGCGCGCGCGTCGACCCGGGTCGCGATGGCCGTCAGCTCCGCGATCTTCATCTGTCGGATGTCCGTCTTGAGCCGGTCGGATTCGGGGCTGCCCGTGAGTTCTGGGAATCCGCGCGCAAGCTCCTCCCTCAGCTCTTCGAACTTTGCGCTTTCGAGCATCGGCGAGAGGACGACGTCCAGGATTTCGGCCTGCGCCGCGGCCTTCTCGGCCACCGCCTTGGGCATCGGCGTCTTAAGCAGGATGACCTTGAGGCCTCCGTCCACCGTGGCTTTCCAGCGGGCGGCCTTTTCCGTCAACGGCGCCAGGCTGACCTGGCCCTTGGTCCGGAAGGATCGCGACGGGTCGCTTTTCAGCCGCGCGGTGATGACGCCGAGCGCGGGTGTGCCGCCGGCCGGCTTGTTGAAGGCGACGGCGTCGACCGTCTCCTTAAGCTTGGCGAACTGGGTCACTTCCCGGTCGAGGCCGACCAGCTTGCCCGAGACCTTGTCGTCCTTGCCGATGATCGTCTCCGCGGCTCGGGTGAGCGGACGGTCGGCTCCGGTGCGCAGCCCGGCGTAGGCGCCGAAGGCCAGTCCTAGGGCCAGGCCGCCGATCCCGGCCCAGCGGTGCCTGGCGATGCGCACGCGGACCTTGGCCTCGTGCGCGTCGATTAACGTTTGGGCCTCCGAGCGGTCGAACTGGTCGATGGTCACCGAGTCCGCCAGTCCGTAGATAAGCAGCTTCCTGCGCTGCTCCAGGTCGACGTCCTCCCGTCCAGCAGCCGTCGGTTCGGCCTGACGGTCCCGGTTGACCTTGAGCTTGCTGCCGAAGCTGAAGTGGTTCGAGAGCGGTTCCCATTCGGTCGAGCCCGCGGGAGCGCAAAGGGTCTCGGCCGTGACGTCACCCCGGGCGATCATCGCGTCGATTTCAGCCTCGGTGTGGGGCCCCCGGGCCTGGTCGTTGATGAATAACGCGAATTGACGCATGCAGGGAGAGGACCCTTTATTAATCGTTGGGACGGCTTCCGGGCGAATCAAGCCGTATCGGGACGCTTACTCTTTGCCAAAGCCGTCCCGACCATATTAGCGTACGTTCCTCCTATGGCCGAGCAGGGCGTCAATCATTCTCAGAAGCAGGTCCAGGGTCTCGTGCTCACGCCGCAGCTCCGGCAGTCGCTCAGGATCCTGCAGGTCCCTGCGGCGGATCTGCGTCGCGAACTCGCCGAGGAGCTGGCGGCCAATCCCTTGCTCGAGGAGGTCGAGGGCGGTTCCTCCGAGCCGCTTGAACCCATCTCCGTTCCGGAGTCCGGCGAAGAGGAGGGCGACGGCGAACTGAGGCTGGGCGATGACGATTTCGACGCGCTCCGTCGGATGAAGGAAGACTGGGACGAGAGCTATTACGAGGAGATGCGCTCCCAAGGCTACTCACAGGAGGATGATGAGCGTCGCCGGTACATGTTCGAGTCCCTCACCGGCGAGACCTCCCTCGTGGAGCGTCTTTCGGAACAGGCCCGCACCGCGACCGACGACCCCGCGGTGGGCGAGGCGCTCAGGCTCCTCATCGGCACGCTTGATGAGCGCGGCTTCCTGGAGGAGGACCTTTCCTCCGTCGCGCTACGCGGCGGTCAGGCGTATGAGTCCGTCGTGGTGGCGCATGCGCTCCTGCTCGGATTCGATCCGCCCGGCGTCGGCGCCCGCGACCTGCGCGAATGCTTCCTCGCCCAGTTGCGCCAGCGCGGCCGCGGAGCCTCGCACGCCGCCCGGCTGGTCGCCGACGCGTGGGAGCCCCTCATGGCGCGCCGTCTTGACGAGTGCGGCCGCATCCTCGGTGCCGGCCCCGACGAAGTGAGGGAGGCGCTCGCCGAGCTCTCGCGGCTCGAGACCGTGCCCTCCCGCCAGTATTCCCGGGATGAGAACCGGGTCGTCGTCCCGGACGCCATCGTCACCTCCGACGGCGCGGGCGGCTGGAAGGTCGTCATGGACGACCGCCACGTCCCTCGGCTCCGTCTCGCCCCGGCCTACAAGGACATGCTGGCCGGCGCCGCGCTCGGCGACAAGGAGCGCGCCTACATCCTCGAGCGGATGAAGCAGGGCAAGTTCCTCATCGGCGCCATCGAGGAGCGGCAGCGCACGGTGGAGCGGCTGGCCCGCATCATCGTCGAACGGCAGGCGGATTTCTTCGAGCACGGGTCCTCGCGCCTTCGCCCGCTCACCATGGCGGACGTCGCCCGGGAGATGGAAGTGCATGAGACGACCGTCGGCCGCGCCGCCGCCAACAAGTGGATGCTGACGCCGCACGGGCTGAGGGAGTTCCGTTGGTTCTTCACATCGGGCGTGGCCACGGCCGACGGCGGCTCCGTCGCGCAGGAGGGCGTGCAGGAGATGATCGCCGACATCCTCGCCCGTGAGAACCCCGCCTCACCGCTCGCCGACGAGGCCATCACGGCCGAGCTTCAGCGTCGGGGTGTGCGGATCGCGCGCCGTACGGTCGCGAAGTATCGCGAGGCTCTGGGTCAGCCCGCCGCGCACCTGCGTCGCCGTCGCCTCTGAGCGCGCTCAGACACGGGACAGCAGCGCGTCCCAGCCGAAGTTCGCCATGTCGGGGAAGATGAACTGCACGCCCGTCGTCCTTCCGTCCGCCAGTCGTGCGTGACCGGCGACGGCCGGGAGTCCCGCCAGGGAGGACGGCGCGTTGAGCCCCAGCAAGCCGGTGCGCGAGGCCTCATCGGCCTCCGATTTGCGCAGGGCCGGACCGAGGGTGGAGGCCATCGCCACGAAATGATGGCGGCGGAACACGGCGCGGAAGGCTTCGGTCACGCGTCCTCGCACCACCTCGGCCCTGCGAAGCTCCTCCGGCGTGCGTCGACGGCCGGCGTCCAGCCGCTGCCAGACCACGGGGTCGTACCGGTCCTTGCGTCGGTCCAGCCAGGCGGCGTGCACGCGGGCCGCGCCCGCTGCGCCGATGACCGGCCAGGCCTCCGCCGCGCCGGCGCAAGCCATGCGCAGCAGTTCCGAGGCCGCGCGGTCCTCCTGCGCCCCCGCCCTGAGTGCGATTTCACGCGCGGCGGCCAGGCATGCGGGGTCCGCGCCCTGGCCGAGGTCGCCCGCCCAGAGGCCCGCCCCGGCCGGCGGCGATTCGCCGAGCACTGCGGCCGACACCTGACGCAGGTCCCTCGGCGTGCGCGCGATCCAGCCCTGGGCGTCATATCCCGGTGACAGCGGGAAGACTTCGCCCACCGGAGCCACGTCGGGTGAAAGGCGCAGGCCCCACGTGCCGCAATGTCCGCAGGGCACCCGGATCGAACCGGCCGTGTCCGTGGCGAGCGCGAAGGGCGCCAGCCCCCGTGCGACGGCGAAGGCCGAGCCGGAGCTCGAACCGCCGGAAAGCCGGTCCGCCAGCGCGGGATGGGGGCAGTCGCCGAAGTGGGGATTCTCGCCGGACAGCCCGAGGGCGAACTCATTCATCTGCGTCCGTCCGCATTCCACCGCGCCGGCGTCGTCACGAAACGCGGCGGGCAGGGATGAGGTGCGGAGCGCCGGCCCCAGCTCCTCGGCCAGGAACGTCGAACCCGCGCCCGTCGTGCATCCCTCGTGGAAATAGACGTCCTTCACCAGGAAGGGCACCCCGCCCAGCGCCGCTTCTCGCCGCGGCCAGGCCGCCTCGAAGCGCCGTACCAGTTCGCGCGCGTCCGGCAGGCCGCAGAGCGAGGCGCGCTGCTCCTCAGGCCCCGTCTCCGCAAGACGCAGCAGGAATTCCTCAGCCGCCATGCGTGGTCCGCGCGTGAGCGTGAATTCCCGCCAGTCCTCGACCGATGCCGGAAGGCGCATCACAGGTCCAGCGGCACGCCCGGCTCGGGGTCGTGGATCCGCGCGCCCGGCAGGGCAGCGGCGAGGGCCTCCTTCATGCAGGCACGGGCGGGCGGGTCTCCGTGCGTCAGCACCACGTCCCTGGGCGAGAGGGAGCGCGCGAAGTCCACCAGCTCATCGCGGTCGGCGTGCCCGCTCAGGTGGTAGCGCTCGACCTCCGCGCGAAGCGTGGCCTCGTGGTCGAGTCCGCGGAACTTGAATTTTCCGCCCGGGGCCATGCCGATGAGCTCGCCGCCCGGCGTGTCGGGATCGCAGTAGCCCACGAAGAGGACCGCGTTCTCCACATGGTCGAGCATGTTGGCGGCGACGCGCCAGGAGGGCGTCTTCTCGACCAGCATGCCGCTGGACAGCACGTAGACGCCCTGGTCGGGCATGTTGCGTCCGGGCTGCACATACTTGCGTGGGAGCGGCACGACGCCCAGGTCGCGCAGGACGGCGCGGTCGAACTTCACCTGCCGCGTCTTGCGCGAGGCCTCGTGCAGGTAGTCGCACAGGTCGAGACCGAGGCCCGAGCAGAACACCGGCACGTCCGCCAGCCGGCCCTCGGACGCGGCCTCCTCGAGGAAGAGCAGGATTTCCTGCATGCGCCCGAAGGCGAAGGCGGGTAGCAGCACGGAGCCTCCGCGGTCGACGACCTCGTTGATCTTGCGGAGCAGCCGGCGTTCCTCCGCGGCGCGTCCGGCCGAAGCCATCGTGGTGGTGGCCCCACGCGTGCACTCCATCACTAGGGTGTCCACCGGCTTGCGCGGGAAGTCGGCGCCTCCAATCGTCCGCTGCGGCTGGAAGTGGACGTCTCCCGTGAAGAAATGCCTACGTCGGCGGTGCTCGACGAGGCAGCCCACTGCGCCGGCCACGTGCCCGGCGAGGTGGAAGGTGAAGGCGATCTCCTCGCCGCCCCGTCCGATCGTGCGCGGGACGCCGACGGGCGCCGCCGCCAGCGCGTTTTCGACGCGCTCGACGTCCTTATCGAGGTAGAGCGGGTAGTCGGCCTGCCCCGTCTCCTCCCTCTGGCGCATCATGACGCGGACGGAGTTGCTGAGCAGGCGCCGGGCGAAGAGGGTCGAGGCGGCCGAGGCGAACACGCGCGCCGAGGGATGGGCGCGCAGGAGTAAGGGGAGCGAGCCGAGGTGGTCCAGGTGGCAGTGCGTGAGGATCACGCCGTCGAGCGGCGTCTGCACGAGGTCGAGCCGGGGCAGGGCCTTGCGCCCTTCGAGCTTGGGGTGCAGCCCGCAGTCGAACGCCACGCGCAGGCCGCCGAACTCGGCGAGCATACAGTTGGCACCAATCTCTCGGCCGGAGTTCAAGTCCGTCAGCCTCATGCGTTCAGGTGGCGGGGGAGGGAGGGGTCATCTCGAAGGGCGGGATGCGCACGAACACGCGTTCGCCGTGGCCGGTCACGCCGTGGAAGGCGCCTTCGGCGCGCACCGGGCCGGCCGAGAGGTGGTGGCTGCTGTAGGAGAACTTCTCGCCCGGTGCCAGCAGGGGTGACTTGCCGACCACGCCGTCCCCCTCCACCACCTGCACGCTCCCGTCCTCGGCACGCAGCACCCATTTCCTGCCGATGATGCGGACGGTCTCGGTGGAGAGGTTCAGGATGGTCAGGAAGTAGGCGAAGGCGTGAGGCGTTTCGTCCGCTCGGTCGGGGAGCATCTGGTGGACCACCCTGTCGACGGTGACCCTGAGGCCGGGTAGCTCCTTGCCGCTGGATTGCACTGACTTCAGCCAATCCAACCGCCCGACTTATAGGAAGCCAAAACGCCCCGGTCCTTACCTTCTTGCCCCAGGACGGGGGCCGGTTTGGATGACCCACCTCGATGTCTTCGTTCGTCGAACGCAAGCGCACCATCCGGCGCGTCCCCGGCAAGTGGGTCGCGCTGGCGGCTTACGTGCTGGCGGTGTTCGTCTCCCGCTGGGTGACTTCGGAGGATCGTCAGCCCAGGCCCGAGCTGGCTCATGCGGTCCAGGTCGAAACCTGGAAACAGGTCCCCTCGGCCGGAGCCTTGCCGGTGATCGTGGTGCCCGCCCTGCCGGATCGCGGCGAACACGCCTGGCGCCGGACCGACCTCTTCGCCCGCGCCGAACCCGGTCTCGACGAAGTCCACGTGGTCCGCTGGCCCACCGCCTGGCATCGTTCGCGCGAGTCGATGGCCGCCGACCAGGTCGCCGTCGACCTGCTCCGCGCGGTCGAGGCGCACGTCGGCGGCGGACGGTTCCACGTCGTCGGCGAGGGTATGGGGGGCGTGGTCGCGCTCGAGGTCGCTAGCCGGCATCCGGAACGCGTCGCGTCGCTGACGCTGGTCTCCGCTCCCGGCGCCCAGGAGTACACGCTCCTCGGCAACGCCGTCGCCAACAAGTTCGTCTATTTCTTCCACCACCTTCCGTTCCTGCTGCTCGACCTCGCGACGCCGCACTTCGGCCTGGCCGACCGGCTCCCGTTCAACCGGGGCTACTCCGAGGTCTTCTTCGACAGCGACCTCTCCGGCGCGAAGGCGCAGCTCCGCGCCTGGAACGGCCCTGCCCTCATCGTTCACGGCTCGTCTGACTGGATCACGCCCGTCGACGCCGCCCGCTACTCCGCCCGGCTCATGCCGCAGGCCCGGTTGCTCGAGTTCGCAGGCGGCCATGGCGAGGAGACCCGGCGCGCCGCCGCCGACCCCATCAGGGGCTTCATCGCGGACGTCGAGGCCGGCAAGGCCGCGCGGCGCGCCGCGCCCGTCCCGGCGGCCGAGCCCTATCCCGACCTCGTGGTTTCCGGCGGCGCACGCTTCTGGATCCTATTCATCATCATCATCCTCTGCACCTTCGTGGCCGAGGATCCCACCTGCCTCGCCTCCGGCCTGCTCGCCGCCGAGGGAATCATCGGCTTCTGGTGGGCGGCCCTCGCCTGCACCGTCGGGATCTTCATCGGCGACATGGTGCTCTACGCGCTGGGCCGCTGGCTTGGACGGGGCGCCCTGCGCCGCGCCCCGCTGAAGTGGATTGTCAAGGAGCACGAGATCGACCGCATGGCGGGCTGGTTCGGCTCCCCGCGGGGCATGCTCGTCATCGTCAGCTCGCGTTTCATCCCTGCCAGCCGCGTACCGACCTTCGTGACGGCGGGAATCCTGCGGCTCGGTCTGCCCCGGCTGGCGATGCTGCTCTTCGTGGCCGCCCTTGTCTGGACGCCCATGCTGATGCTGCTCGGCGGCACCCTGGGGCCTCCCTTCATGGAGCAGTTCCCGCGCTACAAGCAGTACGCGGCCTGGATTGTCCTAGGGCTCTTCGCGCTCATCTGGTTCCTCACGCACTGGATCGTGCCGGCGCTGACCTGGCGGGGACGCCGTGAGATTGTGATGAAGGTGCGCCGCATCCTCCAGCCGTCGGGCTGGAGGTCGGCCATCCTCTTCCTGCCCCTCCGAATCGGAATCGCGCTACTCAGCCTGCGGCACCGCAGCCTGACGGCCTTCGCCTCGGCCAACCCCTCCTTCGGGCGCATCGGAGGCTTCACCGGCGACGCCCGGTCGCTCCTCCTGCGCCCCTTCCAGCGCGATTCGCGCTGCTGCCCGACTCTGGCGGTCTCCTGCGAGGATTCCGCCGAGGTGCGCATGCGCGAGGCCGTGGCCTTCTCAACGGAGTACGGCTTCCCGGTTGTCTGCAAGCCGGAGGTGTCCGAGAACGGCGCCGGTCTCCGCATCGTCCGCGACGGGGTGGCGTTGGAGAGGCTGATGCGTGGCGCCGAGGAGGACCTGGTGCTGCAGCCCCTCGTCAAGGGGCGTGAGTTCGAGGTCGTCTGGCGCCGCAGCCCCTGCTGCGACGATGGGCGGATCATGGCCGTCGTCGAGAAGCGCGCAGTCACCGTGCGCGGGGACGGCGAGCAGACCCTCGAGGAGCTGATCTGGCTGGACGACCGCGCGGTCACGCGCGCCGCGCTCTACCTCCGCTGCCATTCGCGCGAGCTCACGCGGATCGTGCCTGCGGGCGAGACGGTCACGCTGAATCCGACCGGCAGCTACGGTCACGGCGCGCGCTGCGTCCACCGTCCCGACCTGCTTACGCCCGAGCTTTCGGCCGCCGTCACCGCCTTCGCCCGCCGGTTCCCGGGACTGCACTTCGCGCGCTTAGACCTCTTCTCGGCCTCGACGGAGGACTTCCGTGCGGGCCGCTTCACCTGCACGGAGGTGGGCGGCTGCTGCCAGGCCTCCAGTCTGATCCGCGACGGCTCCCTGCGCTTCACGCGCTCTTACGCGGCGGTCTGGGAACAGCTGCGCGCCTGCGTCGACGCGGGTGCGGCCAACCTGGCGCAGAAGGTGCGCCCCGTGCCGCTCGACGAACTGATGGCCCGCTGGAGCGAGGCCAACGGCCGCGCGGACCACTTCGCGGTGACGGAAAACTGAGGTTCAGCGAGCGGTGAAGGCGTGACAGAGCGCCGCCGCCGCCGCGTCGGACTCGTCCTCCGGCAGCGTGATCTCCAGGCCCAGCGTGACCGTCACCATGCGGCCCACCTGGGCCTTCGTCGCTCGTCCATGTCCGGTGACTGACTGCTTGATGCGCGCCGGGGCGTACTCGGTGACCCTGAGTCCGAGTCGGGCCACGGAGCCGAGGGCCGCTCCGCGGGAGGCGCCCATGGCCTGCGCGGTGCGGAAGTTCTGCACGTAGATCGTGCCCTCCACGGCGACATCGGTCGCGCCGTGATCCCGGGCCAGCCGTTCCGACTCCGCCGCGATCCGCCCGAGGCACTCCGCCTGGGTGATCCTGGCCGGAAGGCGGACGGTGAGGCTGGCCAGCAGGCGAGGGCGCTCGCCGCGCGCGTCGACCACCGCGAGGCCGGTCCCGCGCAAGGAAGGGTCGATGCCCAGGATGATCCCGCGGCAGCCGCGGCCGACGCCATGGTTGGCGGACGGCGCCTTGCGGGCGCGCAAGGGCGACGTCACCCGGGTGGCGCCGCCCTTGAGGCGGGCCGTCCAAAGGTCGCGGGCGGAACGGGCCATGGGCGGATGTTCATCCTCCGGCGGTCCGCCGCCACGAAAAACGACATGGGTTGCCATGCGGCGGTCCGGACATTATCTGATGGAGTCATGCGGACGGCGCTCACGGCCCTCTTCCTTCTCGCCCTGAGGCTGGGCGCCGAGCCCGCCCTCGTCAGCCGTGCCGCTCCCAAGGCCCCTCCGGTCGAGCTGAAGTCCGCCGGCCGGCTGCTCCGCACGGCGCTGCCCGAATGTTCGGGCCTGTGGGCGAGTCCGTCCATGCCCGGAGTCTTCTGGGCCGTCACCGACCACGGCCCTCGTCCCCGTCTCATCCCGGTCCGTGCGGACGGATCGTTCCCCGTGCACGACGGAACGCCATGGATGGGGTCCGAGGTCGTTGGCGCGACCCGCACGGACTGGGAGGCCGTGACGGGCGAGGCGGGCGGCCGCATGGTCGTCGCCGACGTCGGCAACAACCTTTCGCTCCGCAAGGAACTCCAGCTGTACGTGCTGCAGGAGCCGGCCCCGGGAGCCCCCGGTGTCGCCGCCCGTCGCGTCGCTTTTTCGTGGCCGGACCAGGACGTCTTTCCCGATCCGGAACTGTCGCATGATTGTGAGGCCGCTTTCATGCGCGGCGGCAAGGTCTACCTGCTGACCAAGCATCGCCGCGACACGCTCACTGACCTCTGGCGCATCGAGATTCCTGCCGAGGGCGCCAAGGCCACGCCCGTCAAGGTGGCCCGCTTCGACGCGCTCGGCATGGTCACGGACGCGTCCGTCTCGCCCGACGGCACGAAGCTCGCGGTGCTGACCTACCGGTTCGCCTGGGTGTTCGACCTGCCGCCCGAGGGCGAGGCGTTCTTCTCCGGTCGCGCGCGCGGTGCGGCGCTTTCGCCGCCGCTGCTCTCCTGGCAGCTCGAAGGCTGCGCTTGGGCAGACGCGTCCACGTTGCTCCTCGCGAGCGAGCAGGGCGACCTCTACCGCCTGCCGCTCTCATTCCTAGCCGAGGTGAAGTGAAGGAAAGCGGAAGGGCGGCCCGGGTCCGCCCCTCTCTCAGGCCGTTCCGTCTTCCTCAGAGCGCCTTGGCGGCGGCCACCACGGCCTCCTTGGTGATGCCCAGTTCTTTCATGACCACGTCGCCCGGGGCGGAGAGGCCGAAGGTGTCGGTGCCGATCGCCTTGCCCCCGAGGCCCACGTGGCGGCCCCAGGTGGAGGTCACGCCGGCCTCGACGCTCACCCGCTTGGCGCAGGAAGGAGGCAGCACTTCGTCGCGGTAGGACTTGGGCTGGCGGGCGAAGATTTCCATCGAGGGCATCGAGACCACGCGCACCCCAGCACCGAGTTCCTCGGCCGCGGCTAGCGCGTGCTGGAGCTCGCTGCCCGTGCCGATGAGCACGTGCGTGAGGGCGGCCGTCTCGCGGCGCGCCACGTAGGCGCCCTTGAGCAGGCCCTGGCGGCGTTCGGCGACCGGGATGCCGTCGAGCGACGGCACGTTCTGGCGGGAAAGGATGAGGGCCACCGGGCCGTCCCTGCGGGAGACCGCGTGGGCGAAGGCCGCGGCCGTCTCCTCGGCGTCGGCGGGCCTGACCACGTCGAGGTTCGGGATGCAGCGCAGCGCGCTGACCGTCTCGACCGGCTGGTGCGTGGGGCCGTCCTCGCCCACGCCGACCGAGTCGTGCGTGAAGATGTAGAACGTCTGCAACTTGGAGAGCGCCGCCAAGCGGATCGAGGGGCGAAGGTAGTCGGAGAAGGTCAGGAACGTGGCGCCCGAGCCCTTGAACACCCCGTGGTAGGCGATGCCGTTGAGAATCGCGCCCATGGCGTGCTCACGGATGCCGAAGTAGAGGTTGCGGCCGCCCGGCGTGGCCACGTCAAAGTCGCCCACGTCCTTGATGTAGTTCTTGGTCGAGCCATGGAGGTCGGCCGAACCGGAGAGGACCGTCGGCGCGGCCTTGGCCACGGCGTTGATGCAGGTCTCGCCGGAGACGCGGGTTGCAAGGGCGTTCTTGCCGAACTCGGGGATGGCGGCGAGGAGCGAGGCGATGTCGCCGTGCTCGCCCTTGGAGGCCTTGGCGAGGAGCGCGGCTTTGGCCGGTTGGGCCTTGGTCCAGGCCTCGAAGCCGCGCGTCCAGGCGGCGTGCTCGGCGGTCTGACGGGCCTTGCGTTCGGCGAAGAAGGCGCGTGTCTCGGCCGAGACGAAGAACTTCTCATCCGGCAGACCGAGGGCTTTGCGTGCGGCGTCGACGAACTTCACGCCGCCTTCGCCGTGGCCCTTGGAAGATCCCTGCACCTCGGGGATGCCCTTCGCGATGACGGTCTTGCAGATGATGAGCTTGGGTTTGCCGTTACGGCTGGCGCGGGCTTGGTCGAGGGCGGCCGCAACCGGGGCGACCTGATTGGCGTCCTTGATCACGATGACCTCCCAGTTCGCTGCTTCGAAGCGCTTGGCGGTATCCTCATTCTGCGTCCTCGAGGCCATCGCGTCGAGGGTGACGTCGTTGGAGTCGTAGAGCATGATGAGGTTGTCCAAGCCGAAGCGTCCGGCGAAGGAGGCGGCCTCCTGGGAGATGCCCTCCTGCAGGCAGCCGTCACCTGCGAGGCCCACCACGAGATGGTCGAAGACCTTGTGCTCAGGGGTGTTGAAGTGTGCCGCGGCCATCTTGGCGGCGACGGCCATGCCGACGATGTTGCCGGTGCCCTGACCGAGAGGGCCGGTGGTCGCCTCGACGCCGGGGGTTTCGCCGAACTCGGGGTGGCCGGGGGTCTTGGAGTGAAGCTTGCGGAAGGCCTTCACCTGATCGACGGGCAGGTCGAAGCCGGCGAGGTGCAGCCAGGAATAGAGGAACATCGAGCCGTGGCCGGCGGAAAGGACGAAGCGGTCGCGATTGATCCACTGCGGGTCGGCGGGGTCATGACGAAGGAAATGTCCGTAGAGGGCGGCGCCGATTTCGGCGGCTCCCAGGGGGAGGCCCAGGTGGCCCGAATGGCAGGCGGCCACGGCGTCCATGGACAGTCCGCGGGCCTCGTCTGCGGCGCGGGAAAGAGCGGCGGTATTGAGGGACATGACGTCTTTGGGGTATGGCCAAAACGCAGGGTATTCCAGCCTTGAATGACAGCCAAAGTGCCTGCCAGATTATCCGTATGGCAGACGAGGAGCTTGAAGAAGGGGCCCAGCTGAGGCTGGACTTCAGGAAGCTGAGGAAAATCGCCTCAGGAGAGGCCGACGTCATTCCGGCGGTCGCCCAGGACGCCGCCACGGGCGAGGTGCTCATCCTTGGCTACGTGAATGAGCTGGCGCTCGCCACCGCCCTCATGGAGCGGAAGGCGGTCTTCTGGAGCACCTCCCGCAATGAACTCTGGATCAAGGGGCTCACCTCCGGAGATTTCCTCGAGCTGATTGAGGTGCGAGTAAACTGCGAGCAGAACTCGATCCTCTACCGCGTGAGGCCGGCGGGGCAGGGCGCCTGCCACACCAAGGGCGCGGACGGCCGTTCGCGTTCGGGCTGCTACTACCGCCGGCTGCGCGCCGACGGTACGCTGGAGCCCATCTGACGCTCAACGCGAAAGCGCGGCCTTCACGAGCCGCGCGTCGGCCTCCAGTCTGATCACGACCAGTCCGCTGACTCTGCTCGTGGCGGCCGCGTCGGGCGTGGCGGCGAAGACGAACGCAGAGGAGGACGCGTCTTCCGCGGCGAGGCGTTCCAACGCCGCCTCCGCCTTGGCGCCATCACCGAAGTCCAGAGCGATCGTGGCGACAAGGCGCGTCGGAGGCCCTTCCTCGCCGACGGCCACCGTGGCGGACCTGGCCTCCCGCACGGCGTCGCTCAGCGCGACCCCCATCCAGCGTCGCCGCGCCGGGGTCTCAAGCAGTCCTGAAGCCGGCTCGAAGCGGATGAGAAGGAAGCAGTCGTCGACGCCTTTGGACTGCAGCACGGCCTCCGAAGGCAGCACCAAGGCAGGCTTACGGACCGCGTCTCCCCGGCTCCATGAATCGGTCGATTTACGGTCAGGGGTGAAGGCGAAGTCGACGCGGCCTGCACCGCTGCGGGCGGCCTCCAGGTCAGCTTGAAGCGCGCTCCGGCCCTTTTCCGGGGCATGGCGTGCTAGGGCTTCCAGCAGCAAGGTTCCCGTGCCGGTACGCGCCGCCGCTTTGGGCATGGCCATGCCGAAGGTTCCGGCCGGCCCGGCCACGTTGAGGGTGATCGGCGCCGGCCGCAGCCAGAGCCAGGCGGCCCCCGTCAAGGTCAGGCACCCGGCCATCCAGATGAAGGCCCTGCGTGGCATAAGTCCCTCAGGATGCAGGATGCACGACGGGCCTCAAGCCCGCCCCCTTCGGGCAAAAAAAAGGGGCGCCTGACGGCGCCCCGGTGAATGACTGGTGTCGGGTCTCAGTAGCCGCCACGGTCGCCGCCGAAGCCGCCACGGCGATCTCCGCCGAAGCCGCCACGACCGCCGCCGAAGCCACCGCGACGCTCGCCGCCGCCGAAGCCGCCGCGATCGCCGCCGCCGAAGCCGCCACGACGTTCACCGCCGCCGAAGCCGCCGCGACGCTCGCCACCGCCGAAGGAGGGACGCTCCTCACGGGGACGGGCCACGTTGACCTTCAGGGGACGGCCCATGAACTCCACGCCTTCAGTCTTGGCGATGGCGTCCTGTGCCTGCTGGGCGTTGCCCATCGTCACGAACGCGAAGCCACGGGGACGTCCCGTGAACTTATCCATCATCACCTCGACGGACGTAACCTCTCCCGCCTGGGAGAAGTGAGCCCGGATGTCGGCCTCGGTTGCGGCCCAAGCCAGGTTGCCTACGAACAGTTTATTTTCCATGTTTTGCTTTATTTTCTTACCTTCGCCGCATTGCCCGTTTCCGACCTTCGGATTTCGATTTGCCGTCTTTACGACCGTCAACTCACCGGATTCCTGCGGGGTCAGCTCCTTGGTTTGGTTATTTTCAGGAACTGAACCTGAATCGTCATTAGGTCGTCCCGGCTGATTTAGGCAAGTTTATTCACAATCGGGATTCCGCCCAGGAAACCCCTCCAAGCTGGGTTGCGGGCCGGCTTTGCGGGTTGACCCATCCGCAAGGTCGGCAGTCGATGGGCGCGTGATCGACCCGGCCGAAGCACTGGATGCGCTGCTCGAGGAGCTGCGTCGCCGCAAGGCCGAGGGCGAACGTCACGTCACCGTGTCGGAGGAATCGGTGCGTCTCCTGCGCTCGTTGGCCGGCCCCGCTCCGCCCGCGTCCGTCCCGAAGCCGGCCGCCGGCTCCCCGGCCGTGCCGCAACGTCCGATTGTCGCCTCTTCTCCTCCGCGTTCCCCGAGGTCGGTCGAGGCCCGCCCGGCCGTCCCGGTGGAGGCAAAGCCCGTCGCCGTCGTCTCATCCGCGGGCCCCGAGGTCGCCGACCCGCCCCAGTTCACCCTGCCCGAAGGTTCCAAAGAGCAGCGGCTGGCGTGGATACGGAAGCGCATCCTGGAGTGCCCTGAGACCGCCCGTCACCTGAAGCCCGGACTCAAGCCCGTGCTCGGCGTCGGTCCGGCTGACGCGCCCCTGGTGCTGGTCGGCGAAGCGCCCACCCTGGAGGAGGCGGAGTCCGGCGTGCCTTTCGCTGGCGATGCCGGCGCGCTGCTCCGCAAGATCCTCGCCGCGGCCGAGCTCGGGGAGAAGGACGTCTTCCTGCTGCCCGTGATGGGATGGCGGCCCGAGCCCGCGAACGCCTTCGTCAAGCGTCAGCCCAACGCGCGCGAGCTCGCCTTCAACCGTCCTTACCTGCTGGCGCAGATCCAGGCCGTCTCACCCAAGGTCGTGATGGCCCTCGGGGCGCACGCCCATGAGTCGATGCTGGGCATCAGGCAGCCCGTGCAGAAGGTGCGCGGGACCTGGCACGAGGCGGCGGGCGTACCCGTCCTGCTCGGGTTCCATCCCAACTACCTCCTACACACGCCCTCCGAATCCGCCAAGCGCACCGTCTGGACCGACTTCCTCGCCGTGCTCGAGAAGCTCGGCCGGCCCGTGAGCGAGAAGCAGCGCGGTTTCTTCACACCGCGCGGAGGCTGACTCAGTCAGCGGACCGAGTCCGTCAGCCGCGCGAGCGGGAAGACCAGCGCCTGCGAGTTGCGTCCGCTGGCCCTGAGTTCCGCCCGGCGTTCGGCCGGCAGGTCCTTGGCTGTGGCGGCCACGAAGCCGCAGGCCGACTGGAAGAACCCCTGCGTCTGCGTCGTGAGCACGATGAGCTTGCGGGCCCCGATCTCCTTGGCGCGCCGCTTGGCGAACTCGACAAGCTTCCGGCCGACGCCGCGGCCGTGGTAGAAGGGCTGCACGTAGACCGCGCCCAGCTCCATCACCTTGCCGTCACCGTAGGGTCGGAGCGCCGCGCAGCCGATGATGCTGTCGTCGATCTCGTAGACGTAGAACTGCCCGATTGTCTGCTCAATCTGCTGCCGCGTGCGGGACACCAGGGCATCCGTCCGGGCGCCGTGCTTGGCGAGGTTGTAGAGCGCCTGCGCGTCCTTCTTCTTCGCCTGACGGATGCGGTCATAGTCATTGGCGTGGATCATCGTGCCCAGCCCGACCTTGTCGAAGATCTCGGTGAGCAGGCAGCCGAAGACGCGCCCGTCGAGGATGTGCGCGCGGGGCACGTCCTCGTCGAGCGCCTTGGCCGCCTGCAGCGCCTTGCTGCGGATGCGCGGGTCGAGCTTCGCCGTCTGGTCGGCGAGCAGGCGCTTGAGGTCGTCCTCCGGGAGGTTGACCTGCACCTGCCCGTCGACCTGCAGGCCCGGGAAGGGCGTGAGGTAGATGAGTTTGGAGGCGCCGAGGGCCGCGGCCAGTTCCATGGCGAGGTGGTCGCTGTTCACGCGCAGGGACATGCCCTCGCGGTCACAGAGGATGGGCGTGACGAGCGGAAGCACGTCTTGGGAGAGCATCGACTTGAGCAGGGCCGTGTCGACCTTCTCGACCTTGCCGGTGTAGAGGTGGTCCTTGCCGCGCAGGACGCCGACCTTGGTTGAGCGCACGGCGTTGGTGATGGCGCAGAGCAGGCCGGCCTGGGAGAGGCTCTCCAGCACCGTCTGGGAGACGAGCGCGGACGCCTCGCGGGCGAGCGACATGGTCGAGGCGTCGGTGATTCCCTCGCCCTGGACGTCGGAAAGGGCGACGTTGTGCTCGCCCGCCAGGCCGACGAGCTGTTGGCCGATGCCGTGGACAATCACCACCTTGATGGACAGGCTGCGTAGCACCGCAATGTCGGTCACGATGTTGGCGAAGTTCTCGTGGGCCACGACCGAGCCGTCGACCGCGACCACGAAGACGTGGTCGCGGAACATGGGGACGTAGCGGAGGATTCCCCGCAGGTCCGTGGGCTTCATGGCGCGTTCACGCGGACTCGGCATGCCGGAACCTTATGGACTCCGCGGACGGTGGGGCAATACTGATGACGGTATGGCCAGGCGTCCGAAATCGCGTCCGCCACCGGCTCCCGCGGGCCTCGCGGAGCCGCTCGAGGCGTTCCTCGCCCATCTCGCGCTCGAGCGCGGGCTCTCCCGGCTCACGGTCTCCGCCTACGAGTCCGACCTGACGGAGTTCGCCCGTCACTGCGCCCGGGCCGGACGTTCCGCCTGGACCGAGGCCGTCCTCGCCGACCTTGAGTCCTGGGTGCGTTCGATGCACCGGCGCGGGCATGCGCCCGCCTCGCTCGCCCGCCGCCTTTCGGCCGCGCGCGCTTTCGCCGCCCACCTGGTGCGGGCGGGCCTGCGGCGCGATGACTTCACCGAGCTCGCCCGCGGGCCGCGCTTCCGCCGCCGTCTCCCCGGCCGTCTCACCGCGGAGCAGGCCGCGCGCATCATGACCGCGCCGGATGAGCGCACGCCCCAGGGGCTGCGCGACCGGGCAATGCTCGAGCTGATGTACGGCTCCGGCCTGCGCATCTCCGAACTCTGCGGCCTAGAGCTCCAGTCTGTGGACGAGGGCGAAGCGGTGGTACGCGTGCGCGGCAAGGGTTCCAAAGACCGCGTCGTACCAGTGGGCGAGGCCGCGCTGCGCGCCCTGGCGCGCTACCTCAGGGACGCGCGTCCGGCCCTGGCTCGGCCCCGCACGGGCAGCGCGCTCTTCCTCAGCGCGCGCGGCGTCGCCATCTCGCGCAAGACGTTCTGGCTAGGCGTGAGGACGGCCGCCCGGTGCGCCGGCGTCGAGGCCCCCGTCAAGCCGCACCTGCTGCGACACGCCTTCGCCACCCACCTGCTGGCGGGCGGCGCCGACCTGCGCTCGATTCAGGAGATGCTCGGGCACGCCGACATCTCGACGACGCAGATCTACGCCTCCGTCGAGCGTTCGGCGCTCACCGAATCCCACCGCCGCCATCACCCGCGCGGCAAGGGAAGCGGAAGCTGAGGCTCAGAGCAGGATCAGCGCGCCGGCCGCGAGGGTGGCGAGCGACAGCGTGGTAATCACGAACCGTGACACGGCTCCGGTCTCCAGGGGCGCGGTTTCCTCACGGTCGTCACCCGGACGCGCCACGGCCTCGCGCAGGATGCCGAAGTAGTAGTGGATGCTCACGGCCACGCCGATGAGGGCCGCGCCGAGCACCCACCACAGTCCAGCCTGCACCAGCAGGGCGAGTACGAGGAGCTTGGTCACGAAGCCGACCGAAGGGGGCACGCCCGCCAGGGAGCCGATGCCGAAGCAGAGTCCCGCCGTGAGGGAGGGCGAGCGCCGAATCAGGCCGCGCAGGGAGGTGAGCGGCCGCACATGGTCTTCGGCGGAGGGGACGCCGGCCAGGGACTGCAGGGTGAGGAATGATCCGACGACGTACGCCAGCAGGTAGTAGACCACGACCGTCTCGCTGGTGAAGCCGAAGGCCGTCGCTTCCGGCTTCGCCACCGCGACCGTGATGGCGGCCAGCAGGAAGCCCGCGTGCGAGACGCCGGAGAGCGCCAGGGCCCGCTTGATGTCCGACGTGGCGAGCGCCGCGAGGTTACCCGCGAGCAGGGTCAGGAGGGAGAGGCCGGCCAGGGCCGGAGCCAGCTTGGCCGCGAGCGACGCGAAGGGACCAGTGGCGATGAGCAGGAGCGCGAGGGCGCCCGCCGCCTTCGAGGCGGTGGCCAAGTAGGCGGTCGTGGGCGTCGGCGCGCCCTGGTAGACGTCCGGTATCCAGGAGTGGAAGGGGAAGGCGCCGAGCTTGAAGGCCGCGCCGCCGACGATCATGGCCGCGCCGGCGAGCGTCAGGACCGTGCCCTTGCCGGCTGCGAGCGCCTTCGCGATGACGGGAAAGGCGAGCGAGTCGCCGGCGCCGGGAGCTCCTAGGCTGCCGTACACGAGCACCATGCCCATGAGCAGGAAGGCCGAGCTCAGGCCGCCCGCAACCAGGAACTTCACGCCCGCCTCGAGCGAGGCCTCGCTGCGGCGGAGGTAGCCGACCAGCACGTAGAGTCCGACGGCGGCGGTCTCGAGCGAGACGAAGAACGGCACGAAGTGGTCGGACTGTACGAGGAGCATGAACGCCGCCGTGACGACGAGGAGGACGTGATGGTAGTCGGCCAGTCCGGCGCCACGGGCGGTCAGGAACCGTCCCGCCAGCAAGCTGGTGAGGAAGGCGGAGGAGAGGAAGACGAGGCGCACCCAGGGCATCGGCAGGTTGTGCCGCAGCAGTCCGCCGAAGAGCGGCTCGTCAACGGCCTGCGTCCAAGCGACTTCCGGGGTCAGCGCCATCACCGCGACGAGCAGCAGGCCCGCCCGCGCCGTGGCGGGGATCAGCCAGCGCAGTCTTTCCGGGATGACCAGCGCCTGCAGTAGGGCGAAGAGCGAGAGGCCGGCCACGCCCAGTTCGGGCAGGATGGCGGTCCAGTCGGACGTGCGCGGGGCGAGCGCTTTGAATGCGAGGTCGATTTCGGCGATGGGGCTCGTCATCGGGTGGAAGGGGTCTTGGTGGCGGGGCGGACGTACTTCACGACGTCAGCGGAGACGCGGTTGGTGCAGTCGGTTACGAGGGATGGAAGGAAGCCGAGCGTCAGCGACGTGCCCAGCAGCAGGCCAGCGGCGACGCGTGAGGGCCAGGAGAGGTCGCCGAAGGGCGCCGCGGCCGCGCGGGCGTCTAAGGCGGCGGAGGTGGGTCCGAAGAACACGGCGGCGGCCGCGCGCAGGGTGTAGACCGCGGTAATCACGACCGTGGAGGCGACGAGGGCCTGGATCCAGAGGGGCTCGGCGCGGAGGGAGAGGAAGACGCCGATTTCTCCCCAGAAGTTGGCGAAGCCGGGCAGGCCCAGCGAGGCCATCGAGGCGGCGACAAAGAACGCCGCGAGCACCGGCGCGCGTGAGGCGAGGCCGCCTATGGCCTCGAAGCGGTAGGATCCTGCGCGGATGCGTACGTCGTTGGAGAGGAGGAAGAGCGCGGCGCAGGAAAGGCCGTGCGCGGTCATCAGGAGCACCGCGGCGTCGAGCCCCGAGGAGGAGCCGCGGGCGCCCGCGACCCAGAGGCCGAGGAACACCGGCCCCATGTGGGCCACGGAGCTCCAGGAGACGAGGCGCTTGAGGTCGACCTGCGTGAGGCAGACGAAGCCGATGAGCACCACGTTACCCAGCGCGAGCCACAGCAGCCAGTCGCCCAGCGCGCCCTCAGTGATGCGCAGGGAGGTGAGGCCGAGCAGGGCCAGTCCGTAGAGGCCGAACTTCTTAAGCGCGCCCGCGTGCAGCATCGCGGCGGGTGTGGGCGCGGCCGAGTAGCCGGGCGCCGCCCAGGAATGGAAGGGGAAGAGCGAGGCGAGGGTGCCGAATCCGAAGAGCGCGAGCGCGCCGGCGCTGGTGGGTGCGCCCTTGGCGGCCAGTCCGTCGGCCACGGACTCGAAGGTCGCCTTGGTCCAGTCGAGGCCCGCCGCGTCGACGGCCATGAGGATTCCGGCGAGGGAGGCCATCGCGCCGACGGTCAGGTAGATTGCCATCTGCATGGACGCAGGTCTCCGGCCCTCGCCGCCCCAGAAGAGCGTGAGGACGAAGGTCGGGATGAGCGCGAACTCGTGGAAGAAGTAGAAGCCGACGACGTGATTGGTAGCGAAGACGCCGAGCGTGCCCCCCAGCATGAAGAGCAGTAGGCCAAGGTAGGCGTGGCGCGACTCGACGTCCTGCGTCAGGGCCTTGATGCCGGCCGCCAGCCCGACCAGCGAGGTCATCGCGAGCAGCGGGGCGCTGAAGCCGTTGAGGGCCAGTCCGACGCCCCACAGCCCGTCTGATTTGAAGGCCTCCGGAGAAATCGACAGGTCCGCCCATTCGACCAGCAGCCAAGGTGCGATGGCCGCCGGCACGGCGAAGCCGAGGAAGGCGATGAGGGCGCCGAGAGAGCGGGGCAGCCTGCGTCCGGCGATGAGCAGCAGGCCCGCCACGACAGGCGTGGCGACGACGGCCTGCAGGAGGTGGGCGGGAAGGGCTGCCATGTTCAGCGGGTGATGAGGATCCAGGCGATGAAGATGACGCCCGCCGCGGTCCAGGCGGCGTAGGCGCGGGTCTGTCCGCCGTGGAAGACGCGTCCGGCGAGGAAGCCGAGCAGGGCCGGGACACCGGCGGCGACCCAGCGCACGGCCAGCCCGTTCACTAGAAGCAGGTCGAGGAAGGCGATGAGTTCGGCGACGCGGCGCTGTACGGAGTCGACGTACCAGCGGTAGAGTCCGTCCATCCAGCGTCGTTCGAGCGCGGCGTAGAGCCCCGGAAGGCGGTCACGCAGTGCGTCGCGTCCCGGTTCAACGGCGTAGAACTTCAGGGCGAAGGCGCCGAGCGCCAGCGCCGCGAGGCCGACGAGCGTCGCCGGAGCCGTGGCGTGGAAGGCCATGGCCCGCAGCGGCTCCGCGACGCTCGCGAGGGAGGAGGCGGGGATCATCGCGGCGGCCAGGAGGCCTCCGAAGAGCGAGTAGCCGAGTCCGAGCACGATGAGCGGCAGGCTCATCGTCCACGGCGACTCATGGGCGTGCGACGCCTCCTCGGAGGCGGGCGCGCCGAGGAAGACCAGGCGGATCATGCGGGCGCTGTAGAGGCAGGTGGCGACGGCGGCCACGGAGAGCAGCGCCGCCTCGGCGGCGCGTCCGGAACGGAAGGCGGCCTCGATAATGGCGTCCTTCGAATACCAGCCGGCGAGGAAGGGCACGGCGCAGTTGGAGAGCGAGGCCGCGATGAAGGCGGCCGCGGTGACGGGCATCCTCCTCAGCAGGCCGCCCATCCTGAGCATGTCCTGCTCGTGGTGGCAGCCGTGGATCACGGAGCCGGCACCGAGGAAGAGCGTCGCCTTGAAGAAGGCGTGCATCGCCATATGCAGCAGGGCGAGCTCGGGACGGCCGAGGCCCAGGGCGCAGGCCATGATGCCGAGGTGCGCGAGGGTCGAGTACGCCAGCGACTTCTTGATGTCGGTCTGAGCCAACGCGCAGAGGCCGCCCAGCGCGGCCATACCGGCGCCGGAGACGGCGACAATCTGGAGCAGCGAGGGGTCGATCAGAAAGAAGATCCGCGCCATGAAGTACACGCCGGCGACGACCATCGTCGCGGCGTGGATGAGGGCGGAGACGGGCGTCGGGCCGGCCATGGCGTCGGTCAGCCAGACGTGCAGGGGGAACTGGGCGGACTTACCGATGAAGCCGCACGCGAGCAGGGCGCCGAGCGCGAAGGGCCAGCCGCCGGCGGGCGAGAGGGCGCGCAGTTCCTCGAACTGTAGGGTGCCGAAGCGCGAGAGGCAGAAGGCGAGTCCGAGGATGAAGCCGAGGTCGCCGACGCGGTTCACGACGAAGGCCTTGCGCGAGGCGGCCGCGGCGTAGTCGCGGTCGAAGTAGTGCGCGATCAACATGTAGGAGCTGAAGCCGACGAGTTCCCAGAAGACGAAGGTCATCAGGAGGTTGTCCGCCACGACGATGCCGAGGATGGAGAACATGAACACCGACAGTCCGGCGAAGAAGCGGCCGCGCGCGTCGTCGTCGGCCATGTAACCGACGGAGAAGAGGTGGATGAGCGCCCCGACGAAGGTGACTACGAAGAGCATCAGGCGCGCGTGGGCGTCGACGAGGTAGCCGACGCCGAGGGAGATGTCGCCCAGGCGCGCGATCTCGGCATGCCAGCGGACGTCGGCCTCGGAGGTCAGCAGGATGCGCAGGGCGAGGCCGGCCCCGATGAAGGCCGCGCCGACGGAGAGCCACGAGGCGATCGCGCCCTGCCGGCGGAGCAGGAGGGCTTGCAGCGCCGCGGCCCCGAGGGGCAGGAAGAGAATCCAGTGGACGAGGGAGGAGAGGTCGGAGGACATCTTCGGAGGATCAGGGGCGGAGGACGTCGAGACGTTCGGAGCTCACCGTGCCGCGCCGGCGGTAGAGGGCCACGATGAGGGCGAGTCCGACGGCCACCTCGGCGGCCGCGACGGTGATGACGAAGAATACGAGCACGGCACCGTCCATGGTGCGGTTGAAGCGGGAGAAGGCCACGAGGGCGAGGGTCGCGGCCGCAAGCATGAGCTCGAGGCACATGTAGACGACGAGGAGGTTGCGACGCACGAGGACGCCGGCCAGGCCCAGCGCGAACAGCAGTCCGGCCAGGATGAGATGGGGAGCGAGGGCGGTGTTTTCCATGGCTTCAGGCCTGTCCGGCGGGGGCTTCCTTGCTCAGCGAGACCACGCCTACGAGCGCGGTCAGGAGGAGGAGGCCGGCGATCTCGAGCGGCAGGAGGTACTTGGTGTAGAGGAGGCGTCCGAAGGCCTTGGCGGCGGTCGCAAACTCGGCGGGATTGTCGGTCAGTTCGGGCGGGGTCGCCCCGGCGGCCGTGCCGGGCACGGCGCCGGACCAGTGGAAGAGCCAGAGGACGCCGGCCGCCAGGAGGAAGAACACGGCCAGGCCGCCCGCCGCCTTCTTCCAGGGGTAGGCGCGGGCAGGGTCCTCGGTGTCGAGGAGCATGATGATGAAGAGGAAGAGCACCATCACGGCGCCGGCGTAGACGAGCACCTGCAGCACGCCCAGGAAGTAGGCGTCGAGGAGGAAGAAGTCCGCCGCCACCCCCACGAGGGCGAGGATCATGCCCATCGCGGAGGTGACCGCGTTGCGGCTGAGGACGAGGAGGGAGGCCGCCCCGAGCGTTAGGGCGGCGAAGAAGATGAACAGGCCGTCCGGCATGTTCGAAAAGTTAGGACGGGGGGAGGGGTTGGAAAGGAGAAAACCAGTGAAAAACGCCTTTTTCCCATGTCTTGAGATCCGCCGGCGCTCCTTCATCCCCGCCGCAAGGGCCGATGGAGTCGCATGGTGCAGGTGGCATGGGTCTCCAGCACTGCGCCCTCGTCAAAGGCCCGCCGCCAGTCAGGGAAGAAGGTGTCCGCCTCGGGCTCGAGTTCCACGTGGGTCAGGATGAGCTCGGAGCACCAAGGCAGGGCCTCGGCATACAACGCAGCTCCTCCCGCCAAGAACAATTTCCGGTCCGGAGCCACCGCCGCGGCCTCCCGCCAGTCCTTGGTCACCGTGACGCCAGGAGCGGTGAAGCCTGATCGGCTGAGCACGACCGTCGTCCTGCCAGGCAGGGGACGCCCGATGGACTCGTAGGTCTTGCGGCCCATCAGCAGCACGTGGCCCATCGTCGTCGCCTTGAAGAACGCGAAGTCCTCCGGGATGCGCCACGGCAGCCGGTTGGCTAGGCCGATGCCGCGGTTGCGCGCGACGGCGGCGATGGCGATGAGCGGACGACCGAGGTCCACGTCAGACGGCCACCGGGGCCTTGATCGCCGGATGCGGGTCGTAGCCCTCGACCGCCACGTCCTCAAACCTGAAGGCGAACAGGTTCTTCACCTCGGGGTTCAGGATCAGGCGGGGCAGGGCGCGCGTCTCACGCGAGAGCTGCAGGTCCACCTGCTCGAGGTGGTTCAGGTATACGTGGGCGTCGCCGAAGGTGTGCACGAAGTGTCCGGGCTTTAGTCCGGTGACCTGCGCGATCATGTGCGTCAGCAGTGCGTAGCTCGCGATGTTGAATGGTACGCCGAGGAAGAGGTCAGCGCTGCGCTGGTAGAGCTGGCAGCTGAGCCTACCGTCGCCGGAGACGTGGAACTGGAAGAGCGTGTGGCAGGGCGGGAGCGCGACCTGGTCGGCCTCCTTCGGGTTCCATCCGGTTACGATGAGGCGGCGGCTCGAGGGGTTGCAGCGGATCTCTTCGACGAGCCGGCGAATCTGGTCGACGCCGTCGGCGGCGCAGGAGCCGTCCGGCAGTCGCGTCGCGCCGAAGCGCCGCCACTGGTGTCCGTAGATCGGACCGAGGTCGCCCGTCTTGCGGCCGAACTTCGCGCACTGCTCCGCCGTGGCCCATTCGTTCCAGATGTTGACGCCACGCTCATTCAGCCAGGCGTTGTCGGTGCTGCCGGAGAGGAACCAGAGCAGCTCGTGCACCACGGACTTCAGGTGCACCTTCTTAGTGGTGACCAGCGGAAAGCCCTCCGCGAGGTCGAAGCGCATCTGCGCGCCGAAGACGCCCAGGGTGCCGACGCCCGTGCGGTCGAGGCGACGCTCGCCGTTCCGCCGCACGTGGCCGAGCAGTTCGAGGTACGCCTTCATGGAGGTCTGGTTATCCCCCGCGCGCCCGCCTCCGCAACACGGAAACGCCCGCGCGCCCGACCCTTTCGCCCTTGCCTCCCCGCCCTTCGGAAGGCACCCATTTCCAGCAGCCACATGAGCGAAAAGCCCGACCACAACGCCATCTCCCATGACCTCCGGGCCGTGCGTCTGGAGAAGCTCGCCCAGCTCCGGGCGGCGGGGGAGGACCCCTTTCGGGCGGAGTGGGACCAGACGCATGTCGCCGCCGACACCCCGGGGCTCCTGCCCGAGGGCGTCGAGGAGGGTCCGGAGGTCTCCGTCGCCGGCCGTATCGTGGCGCTGCGCGTCATGGGCAAGGCCAGCTTCGTCAAGGTTCTGGACCGATCTGGCGTCCAGCAGTGCTACCTCACCCGCGACGCCCTCGGCGACCGCTACGACGCCCATTTCAAGAAACTCCTCGACATGGGAGACTTCGTCGGGGTGCGTGGCCGTCTCTTCCGCACCAAGACGGGAGAGGTCACGGTGCGTGCGGCGGAGTACCGTCTGCTCGCCAAGGCCCTGCGTCCTCTGCCGGACAAGTGGGGCGGCCTAGCCGACCAGGACCAGGTCTACCGCCAGCGCTACCTCGACCTCGTCGTGAACGAGGAGTCCCGCCGTCGCCTCATGGCGCGCAGCCGCATCATCGAGTCGATCCGCCGCTTCCTCTGGAGCCGGGGCTTCCTCGAGGTCGAGACGCCCGCGCTGCACTCGGTCGCCGGCGGCGCGGCGGCCCGCCCGTTCCAGACGCACTTCAATGCGCTCGACTGCGACTTCAACCTGCGGATCGCGCTCGAGCTGCACCTGAAGCGCTGCTTGGTGGGCGGCCTAGACCGCGTGTTCGAGATTGGACGTGTCTTCCGCAATGAGGGCTATTCGCCCCGCCACAGCCCGGAGTTCACCATGCTCGAGGCCTATCAGGCCTACAGCGACTACCGCGGCATGATGGAGATCGTGCGCTCGCTGATCCAGACCGCGGCCCGCGAGGCTCTCGGCACTACCTCCATCACGCGGCAGGACGGCACGGTCATCGAGCTGGGCGGCGAATGGTGCGAGGCGAGGTACAAAGACCTCATCCTGGAGCGCACCGGCGACCCGCAGTGGTTCTCCCGCACCAAGGAGGAGAAGATCGCGGCCTGCCGCGCGCTCGGGCTCGAGGAGCCCCGCGCCGACTGGGAGGACTACGAGGTGACCAACGAGGTCTTCGGCAAGCTGATCGAGCCCACGCTCATCCAGCCGACCTTCGTCACGCACGTCCCCAGAGAGCTCTGCCCGCTCGCCAAGATTACTCGCGGCGACGAGTCGACCATCGACGTCTTCGAGCTCTGCATCAATGGTCAGGAAATCGCCCCGGCCTACTCCGAGCAGAACGACCCCAGGGTGCAGCGCGAGATGTTCCAGATCCAGGCCGGCGCCGAGCAGCACAAGGTCGACGAGGACTTCCTGCTGGCGCTCGAGCATGGCATGCCGCCCGCGGGCGGACTGGGCGTGGGCATCGACCGCTTGGCGGTGCTGCTCACGGGCGCGGCCAACATCCGCGACGTGATCTTGTTCCCCACGCTCCGGCCTTCCGCGAATCCCTGACTGCACGCCAGTGCCCTGGTTCCTCCATCTCGCGCTGAGGCAGCTGTTCCCCCCGGGACGGCGCTTTCCAGCGTTCGCCTCGGTGTCCATCCTCGGGGTGGCGCTCGGCGTGGCCTCGCTGCTGGTGGTGCAGACGGTGATGAACGGCTTCGGCGAGGAGCATCGCCTGCGCATTCGCGAGTCGTTCGGCGACTGCGTGGTCACCGCCGCCGCGCCGGTCGAACGTCCTGCTGATCTCGCCCGCGCGCTCCGGGCCGATTCAGCCGTGCGCTCGGCCGCGCCCTACGCGGAAGGGCCGGCGCTAATCCGCAACGGCGACTTCTCCGCGGTGGCCGGCGTGCGCGGCATCGACCCCTCCGACCCCGACCAGCCGGCGCGCCGTTACGTCGCCTTCGGCTCCTTCGACGACATCGACGACGGCCGCGTGGCGCTCGGCGCCGGGCTCGCCCGCTCGCTCCGCGTGCGGGTGGGCGACAAGGTCGAGCTCTGGTCGCCCGCCCTGGCGGAGCGCGCGGAGAAGGGCCGGGCGCCGCTCCCGGTTGAGCTCGAGGTCTGCGCGGTCATCCGCACGGGTTTCACGGAGGTCGACGACCGCGCGGCGCTCATCCCGCTGCGCCGCTTCGACGACCTCTGGGCGCTTGGCGGCCGCGCCCACGGGCTCACGCTGCGCCTCAAGGAGCCCGCTGAGGCCGAATCCGTCGCCGCCCGGCTCTCCGCCGCGCGTCCGGGCCTCGCCTTCATCCCCTGGCAGCACGTGAAGCGCAACTTCCTCGAGGCGATCCGCTTCGAGAAGACCATGCTCTTCTTCCTGATGTTCATCATCACGCTGGTGGCCTCGTTCTCCATCGGCAGCACGCTCTTTTCGGCTGTCATCCGCCGCGCCCGGGAGGTCGGCGTCCTCGCGACGCTGGGCGCAGGACGTGCCGAGGTGGTGCTGCTCTTCGCGCTGCAGGGGCTGCTCATCGGGATGATCGGCACGTTCGCCGGCTTCGGACTCACCTGGACGATTCTCACCTTCCGCGACGGTATCCTCGGGACGGTGAACCGGCTGTTTGGCGACGGCGACATGGTCGCCAGCGTCTATCAGTTCTCCCGGGTGCCGCTGCATTACGACGCCTCCGACTTCCTGGTCGCGGCGTTCTTCACCCTGGTCACCACGGCGGCTGCGGGGCTCGTGCCCGCGCTCTGGGCCGCTGGCCGCAAACCCTCGGAGGCCATGCGCGATGCCTGAGCCCGTGCTGCGAGCCGCCGGCCTAGCCCGGTCCTACGCCTCACCCGCGGGGCCGTTGTCCGTGCTCAACGAGGTCTCGCTGGAGGTCCGGGCGGGAGAGTCGGTTTCGGTCCGCGGTTCCTCCGGCTCGGGCAAGACCACGTTACTCCAGATCCTCGGCGGACTCGACCTGCCCGACGCCGGCAAGGTCGAGGTGCTCCTGCCCGGGCGGGGACTTTGTCCGCCCCGCATGGCGCTAGGCCGCGGCGTCGGCTTCGTCTTCCAGAACTACCAGCTGATGCCCGAGCTCTCCGCGCTCGAGAATGTCGCGCTTGCCGGGCGCATCACCGGCGTGCCTTCTGACGAGGCCGATCGCCACGCCTGCGAACTGCTCGGCCAGGTCGGTCTCGCCGCCCGGGCCGACCATCTTCCGTCGAAGCTCTCAGGCGGCGAATGCCAGCGGGTCGCGCTCGCCCGCGCGCTGGTGAACCATCCGACGGTGCTCCTGGCCGACGAGCCCACGGGCAATCTCGACGAACGTACGGCCGAGGAGGTCATGTCGCTTATGCTCGGGGTGGTCGCGACGCTCGGCACGGCGCTGGTCTTGGTCACGCACAGCCGCGAGTTTGCAGAGCGGGCTTCTCGACGCTACGTGCTCTCGGGCGGCGCGCTTTCGCCCGCATGATTTGACAGCGGTCCGTGCGGCGGGTTGTGTCGGTTAGTCATGACCCCCGCCACGACTCCCGCCCAGCTCGACACCGCCCTCCGCTGGCGCTACGCCACCAAGGCCTTCGACACCCGTTCGATTCCGGCCGACCAATGGAAGGCGCTTGAGCAGTCGCTCCAGCTGGCGCCGTCCTCCTACGGCCTACAACCCTGGAAGTTCTTCATCGTGGTCGACCCAGCGAAGCGCACGCTACTGCGGTCGCATTCCTGGGGGCAGTCCCAGGTGACCGACGCCTCGCACCTCGTGGTGTTCACGCGCCAGACTTCCGTGACCGAAGCCGACGTGCAGGTTTTCTTCGACCAGATGGTCTCCGAGCGCCGGGCCGACCCCGTCAAGCTCGAGCCCTACCGTAGGATGATGGTCGACGGTGTGGTCAAGGGCATGTCTGGGGAGCGTCAGCGTGAATGGGCTGCCCGCCAGGTCTACATCGCGCTCGGACAGTTCATGACCGCCGCAGCGGTCCTTGGCGTGGACACCTGCCCGCTGGAGGGCATTGACCCCGCCAAGTATGACGAAATCCTCGGTCTGAAGGGGACTCGTCATGAGACCATCGTGGCCTGCGCCGCCGGCTATCGTTCCGCTGAGGATAAGTACGCCCGCATGGCCAAAATCCGCCGTCCCCTCGACCAAGTCGTCGCGCGCGTCTGAGTCAGCTCCGTTCCGCCCAGCGCGTGAACTCGCCGTCGTCCGTCAGGACTGGCGGGTCGCCGTATTCTCCGGAAAGCAGGACGCGGTAGGTCTCGTCGGCGAACCTCCGGCAGTGCAGGAGCACCCGGGTCGTGTGTCCCGGAGCCCGCACCAGGCGCCCCAGCGCCTGGTTCACCTTGCGCATCCCGGGGCGCACGTAGGCGAGCGAGAAGGCGTCCTCCGCCCCGTCCGCGGCGAACATCCTGCGACGCGCCTCCTGGAGGGCGTTCACCTCCGGCAGGGCGGGGCCGACCACGACCGCCGAACGGATGCGTCCTCCGAGCATGTCGACACCTTCGCCGAGCGATCCGCCGAGGATGAGGCACAGCACCGTGAAGCGGTTAAGCGAATCCTCCACGAAGCGCGCCGTGCCGTCCGGCCCCAGTCCGCGCGGCTGGAGGGCAACGTCGACGTCGGGGTGCGCCTTGCGCAGCTCGGCCACCACGGCCTCCGCGTAGCGGTAGGAGGGGAAGAACGCAGCGACCGCGCCGTCCTCGGAGAGCCGACGCAGGCTGGCGGCGGTGAGGGCGGTCGTCGCCTCTCGCGCCTTAAGGCGCGTGTCGGCCCGGGCGTCGATTGCCACCGAATAGGCGCCTTGCCTCCACGGAGCCGCCGCGTCCACGCGCACGAGCGTGTCCGGATCCAGTCCGCAGTCGGCCGCGAGCGCGCCCTTGGGGCCTGGCGTGGCGGTCATGAGCAGTGCGTGAGCGAAGGAGCGCAGCCGTTCTCCCGTCGTGCGCGCGGCCGTGAGGCAGTCGAGGCTGAGCGTGCCGGGCTTGGGGGACCAGAGCAGCCAGCCGAGATCGGAGGACTCCAGCCGTTCGGACCAGGCGGCCATGTCCCAGACCGCCTGCCGGGCGACATCGGGCAGTCCGTCGGTGCTGAAGGGCTGTTCGGCGGCGAGCACCGCAAAGCGTTCGGTGATGGCCATCGCCTCAAGCCGATCTTCCGGCGTTGTCGCGTCGGCGGCGGGCAGGCGCCCGAGAAAGTCAGCCCACGATTGGGCAGTGGAGATCCAGCCCGACGGCGCTCGATGCGTGAGCAGAGCGTGGGCGAAGTCGGCGGCTGACTGCACCTTATCCCGAAGTGAGAGGCATTCCGCCGCGCGGTCCGGGAGGTTGTGGGCCTCGTCGACAATCAAGGCCGTGTCCGATTCGTCCCAGCCGGGCACGCTCTCGAGCGCGGCCCGGTTGCGGGGCGAGAAGACGTAGTTGTAATCGCAGATGACCACGTCGGCGTGCACCAGCATCGCCTTGGTGATGTCCCAGGGCGGCACGCCGGCGACGCGGCCCAGGTTGCGGATCTTCCGCAGGTCAGCGCCTGCGTCGAGCAGCGAGGGCGGGTCGATCTTGGCTAGCGCCCAGTTGCGGCGGATTACTTCTGGATCCTCGCTGATGCCGTCGACCTCATGCTCCGCCCGCGGCCTGAGCAGCAGGGCGCGGAGCTCTCCCGGCTTGGCCATCCGTCGCAGCTCGCGGAGCACCTGGAGCTGTCCCGTGCCCTTGCCGGTGAGGTAGAGCAGCCGGCCGGCGCGTCCGCCGCGGAGCAGCGACAGCCCGTGCCGCAGGGCTGCGGAAGTCTTGCCGAAGCCCGTGGGGGCGATGAGCAGCCGCGACGAGGATTCCAGCGCCGCGTGGTCGAGGTCCGAGCCGCAGGCCTCCCATTCTGGCCGCGGGTCGGCGAACGGCAAACGGTCGGGCAGGGCGAGGAGCCGGGCGTGGCTCGCGCGGCGGTTCTCTGCGTGGGCCGCGACTTGCTCGGCCTGGCGGAGCAGGTCGGCCTCGGCCGCCTCGGGCAGCGCAACCTTCTGCTGCGTCCCGTCCGTCGGGTCCACGAAGACCAGTTCGCCGGACACGCTCACCGCGCCCGGTTGCAGCCGGACCGCGTGGCAGTAGGCCGCCAGCTGCAGAAAGTGGTGGGGGTAGCGCTGCAGCAGCCATTCCGTGCGGCGGGGCAGGGAGCAGGTGACAGTCTTGATCTCCCGGATCTCCGTCACCCCGTTCCGATCGCGCCACTGGTCGGTACGGCCCGTGACCGCAATCTTCCAGCCCAGCGCGCTGATCTCGCAGGCCACGCCGCGTTCGAACTCCCAGCCCGCGCCCTCCTGCTCGGCCTCGATGCGCAGGGACGCGTGCCATTGCCGTCCCGCTTCCGCGCGCCAGGGTGATCCGCCCGCCCCCGCGCCGGGCCCCGGACGGAAAGTCGCGAACTCCTGCGCGCTCATCTCGACGCGCCTCGCCTGGACGTCGATGCGCATCAGGGCAGTACGTAGTGCACCTCGCCGGCCGCCCAGCGCTCGAGGTCGGCCGAGAGCGCCGCCACCGTCTCCTCGTCGGCCGTCTGCGCGTCGAGCGGGGCGGTCAGCACCGAGGCCGCGTCAGCCTGACGTCCGCCCAGGCGTGAGAACCAGTGCTCGTGCACCGGCCAGCCGCCGTCCTTGAGGATGAGCCAGAGGGCCTTGAAGTAGGCCGCGTCCGGGCGCGGCCGCGCGGCGATGGCGTCGAACGTTTCCTGCGCGATCTTCCAGCAGACCGGGGCCGATTCGGGAGGTGGAGGATTCCGGCGCAGGATGCCGGCCAGCCGGCTGGCCCGCTCGAGCGCCCGGCGGTCGCGTCCGACGCCCGTGCGGCGGCGGATCACCCGGTAGTCGCGCGCGAAGCGCGTCCCGCCGTCCTTGGACTTCTCCAGCGTCACCTCGGCCTCGTCGAAGAGGTCGGGCGAGTCGCCCGCGCCCGCCCGTCGCCGGCGCAGCAGGCAGCGCAGGAGCCCTTCGTCGGCCTCGAGCAGCGTGAGCAGATCGTGCGACTCCCCTGACGCGTCGCGTCCGAGCACCAGGCAGCGCAGCGCGGGTCCCGACATCCGTCAGGACTTCTCTTCCTTCTTGGGCACGACCGAGCCGAAGCTCATGAGCAGTCCGAGCGCCTGGGCCACGGTGAGCTTGGTCTCGCGCACATCCTCGGGCGGCACCGCGAGGATGACGCCGGTCGTCGGGGCGGGCGCGGCGGGGATGAAGACGTTGACCACCGGCCGGCCGAGGGCTTCGGAGAAGACCGTCGGCTGCTCATGGGTGACGAAGCCGAACGTCCAGCTACCGGGACGGGGGAACTCGACCATCACCACCCGGCGGAACGTGTCCTTGTTGCGACCGCTGAGCGCGTCGACCATCTGCCGAATCGACGTGTAGAGGGAGCCGAGCCCGGGGATGCGCTCCAGCAGGCGCGTGAACCATCGCTCGAGGAGACGTCCGAAGAGGCGCTTGGAAAGCCAGCCGCCGGCGGTGAGCAGCAGGATCATCACTAGCGCGCTCACGACCATGAGGAGCACGCTGAGGCTGCCTGCGGAAAGGTCGGGCATGCTCCTTCCTGAGCTCTCGTAGACCGTGCGGATCACCTCCTTGGCGACCGCCTGGACCGGCTTGCCGATGAGATCCAGGAGGACCGACACGATGTAGAGCGTCAGGCTGACCGGCAGGAAGAGGAACAGGCCGGTCAGGAAGTTGTGGCCGGCACGGGAGGCCAGGGTGGTCTTTTCGGGCTGTTCGCTCATCTGCGTCCATCAAACCCGGCCGGACCCGGCTGGCAAGGTTGCGGATGACGTTTGCCAAGGCGGCCTCATCGCCGCAGGGTTCGCACATGCGCATACTGCTGGTCTTCCTGATGGCCCCCTTCCTTCCATCCTCAGTCTCCGGCGTCGAGGAGGCCTATCCCCGCACCGCGCCCGGCGACATCGTGCTCAAGACCCTACCGGCGGCTCGCTGGATGCGCACCGAGTCCTCGAAGGACTACTTCGCGGCGGACAACGGGCTCTTCATGCGGCTCTTCCGCTACATCGATTCCAACAAGATCCCGATGACCGCGCCAGTGGAGGCGGGCATCTCGCCGGGCACCATGGTCTTCTACATGGACGCGGCGTCGGCCAAGCGTGCCGACCTGACGGACACTTCCCAAATCAAGCTGTCCTCGGCGCCCGAACGCCGCGTGGCCGCCATCGGCATCCGCGGCTCCTACAGCCGTGACAACTACGAGGAGGCGCTCGCGGAGCTGCGCGGATGGCTCGCCAAGCGGACGGACGTGAAGGCCGCGGGGGATCCGTACGCGGTCTACTGGAACAGCCCTTTCGTGCCCTTCTTCCTCAAGCACTCCGAGGTGCACGTGCCGGTCGCGCCGACGAAGTGATCAGACCCAGCGTCGGGCGCGCCAGGCGAGCCCTTCGGCGATTTCACGCGCGAGAGCGGGGCCCTTGAAGATCAGGCCTGAGTAGACCTGCACCAGGCAGGCGCCCTCGTCCATGAAGCGTCCCGCGTCGGCCGCGCAGGTGATACCCCCGCAGCCCACCACCGGGATGCGGCCGCCCGACTCCTTCACGAGGAAGCGCACCACGCCGAGCGAGCGTTCGAGCAGCGGCGCTCCGCTGAGACCGCCGCGCGGCTCGCAGCCTTCCGTGCCCGGCGGCCGGGCGACTGTCGTGTTGGTGGCGATGATGCCAGAGAAACCCGTCTCGCCGACCACCGAGACGATGTCGCCGAGCTGGGCGGGACTGAGGTCGGGGGCCACCTTCAGCAGCAACGGTACTGGGCCTCCGGTCGCGCTTCGGTTGGCCTCAGCGACCGAGGAGAGCAGGCGCACCAGCGGTCCGCGGTCCTGCAGGGCCCGCAGGCCGGAAGTGTTGGGGCTGCTGATGTTCACCGTCACGTAGTCAGCAAGCGGAGCGAGACGGTTGAAGCACGCGAGGTAGTCCTCATGCGCGCGCTCGTTGGGCGTGTCCTTGTTGCGTCCGACGTTCACACCCAGCGGCGCCTTGCGTCTTCCGCGGGCTGGGCCCGAAGAGAGCCGCGCGTGCAGCGCGTCCATGCCCGCGTTGGGGAAGCCGTAGGCGTTGACCACTGCCCTGAGCGGGGGATAGCGGAAGACCCGCGGCTTCTCATTGCCGGGCTGGGCGCGGGGCGTGACGGTTCCGACTTCGACATGGCCGAAGCCCAATGCGGCGGCGCCGCGCCAGCCGAGGCCGTCCTTGTCGAACCCCGCGGCGAGGCCGACGTGATTGGGGAAGCGGAGTCCGAAGGCCTCGACGGGTCGTGCCCCCTTCGGCGTGAGCGCGGTCTCCAGCAGCGCCCGGAGCGGGGCGACGGCGCCCAGCAGGCCCATGCCGCGAAGGCCCACCTGGTGGGCCGTCTCGGGGTTCATCCGGTAGAGCGCGGGGGCGACCACGTTCTCGTAGAGGAAGGACATGCCGCTTGAATAGCCGTCCTTGTCGCAAAGGAAAGCGGGAAGCCCGGAGGGTGAGCCGACCCCTCTTGACTCCCGGCCGGACTTGGGCAAATCCCCTGCCATGGCCGTGACGACCTCCAAGCTGCTGGACTGTAGCATTTGTTTCAACGAAAAGGAGGGCTGCTGGTGGGTCACCGAGACCTCCGACCCCAAGCACTACGATCCGGACGGCCTGGGCATCCTCGACCCCTACCAGTTCCCCTGGATTCTCGACATGATGGACCCGCTCCGGGAGTACGGACTTTCCAACGAGATCCTCGAGGCCGCTTTCGTGCCCTTCCAGCCCGTCGAGCTGAAGAAGGACGGAACCGCCCATCTCCACCGCGTCGCGGAGCACATCCTCGACTCCGAGGAGCTGCTGTTCGCGCTGCCCAACATCAAGGATGGCGACAAGGGCGCCTACGCCGACTTCCTTGAGCACATCATGCGTCTGCGCGTGAAGCTCATCAACGACACCATCAAGCTCGAGCAGAAGCTCACCGTGGAGGACGTGGATGAGCAGCTCAGCGAGCTGCGCAACCAGGCCCTAATCGAGGGTCGCCAGATCCACCCCTTTGACGAGGTCACCGACATCCTCGAGTTCGTGCCCCATGGGCATGAGATTCCGGGCGAGGAAGATGACGACGAAAAGCCCGTGCGTCCGGCCGCCGTCGATGAGGACATCGACGATCTGCCGGAGGTGGAGGATGACAAGGCCGTCGACAAGACGGTCGGTTCGGGCCTCCGTTGGGACGAGGAGGATGAGTCGGCCGCCGAGGGCGGCGAAGAGGAGGGCGGCGGTTCGTCCTCCCGGTCCCGTCGCAAGCGCTGAGGGCGCTCAGCGCGCAGGCTCGGCCGGCTTGGCGTCCGGCAAGGGCGCCTTGCCCTGGGGCTCGAACAGCCAGAGACGCCTCGAGGGCATGTCCACGGCCACGGGGTGGCTGCGGAAGAAGTCGTTGCCGAGCAGGTTGTGCTCCTTGTCCCGCATGAACTCGACGCCCGTCAGGGGGGCGGTGCCGATGCGCAGGTCCTTGATCTCGCAGACCTCCACCCGGGAGAGGGAGGTCCCGCGCACGGTGGCGACCGGGAGGTGTCCGAGGAACTTCGTGTTCCCCTTGAAGCGCAGCGAGCAGAGGTAGGACTTCGACGCGCCCGAGTCGATGATCATGGGGATCTTCGCCCCGTCGACCATGATGTTCACCCCGCAGTGCCCGCCGCGGCTGTAGCAGGGCACCTCGTGGGCGGAGGATGTGTCCGGGATCTTGCCCAGGGTCATGACCTTGTTCGTCAGGTCCATGTAGAACGGGCGCTCGAAGAGCAGGTCGGCCCCCAACAGGCCGTGGATGTTCATGCCGTCGAGCGGCAGGATCGTCATGTGGAAGTCACGCCAGATGATGCCGCCTCCTTCGAGCGTCTCGACCAGACCGTAGGTCGACTCATTGCGACCGGAGTTGCCCATCGTCGGCAGGCTGAAGGCGGGTTCGACCTTGGCGAGCGCGGCGCCCGCCGGGGTGAGCACGCCCACACCCTGGCAGCCGGTGTCGACTCCGAAGAGCAGTTCGGTCCCGTTGACCTTGAGGCGGACGGTCGGGATGGCCCGCACGCGCAGCTGGAAGGTCGCGAGTCCGGCGGCCGGCCACTCGGACTTGGGCTTCTTGACCTGCTGTGCCGGAAGGAGGGCCGCCAGGAGCGTCAGCAGTATGGTCGGCAGGGGGCGCATCACCTCTTCGTTTACATTGGTGGCAACCGGACGGAGGTCGACTCCGACCTTCGTTTTTCGCTCAGGCCCGCCCGCGGCGACGGCGCCAGACGTAAGTGGCGGCCAGGAAAAGCCCTCCCAGCCCCGGGGCCCACTCTCCGTGCCGCACCCAGAAGGTCGGCTCCGGGCGTTTCGGCAGCCAGATCTGCGCCGCCCGCATGCCGCCACGGAAGTAGATGGTGCGTTCCTCGCCGCTCGTGAGCGGGTAGGAGCGGCCCAGCTGGTCGATCGTCCCGCTCCAGCCGGCGTTGCCGCAGCGCATGACGGGCAGCCCCGTGGCCGCGGCGATGAGCGCGGAGTGGGCCGCGTGTTGGTGGGCGCCGGCCTCCCGGCCGTACCAGGCGTCGTTGGTCACCACCGCCAGCACGTCGGCGCCGGCCAGCGCGTGGTCGCGGGCCAGGGCGGGGAACACGTCCTCGTAGCAGACCAGCGGCCCAATCGCGAAGGTGCGACCCTTCGCCGTGGTCACCGGAAGCAAAGTCGGGCCTTCGCCCCGCACGCAGTCCTCGGCGATCGGCACCACCTTGCGCAGGGGCAGGAAGTCGGCGAGCGGAACGTATTCCCCGAAGGGCACCAGGTGCCGCTTGGCGTAGGCCGGCGTGATTCCGTCGGCGGAGACCGCGACGACCGAATTGGCGTAGCCAGCCCCGCGTCGTTCGATCGCGCCGATCACCAGCGTCGCGCGGGCGACTCCGGCCGTCTCCTTGAGTAGCCTGACGTAACTGGGCTCCTCGAGCGAGAGCGGCAGCGCCGCCTCGGGCCAGAGGACCACGTCGGCCTCTCCGGGTCCAGCTGCCACGAGCGTGAGCTTGCGCACCAGTTCCACGTTCTCGCCCAGCCTGGCCGAGTCCCATTTCAGGTAGGGGTTGAAGTCCGTCTGCACGACTCCGACCCGGACTTCGTCCTTGTCCTCCCACGCGGCTCCAAGCGCGCCGGCTGAGACGAACGTCAGGAACGCGAGTCCCACCGGGACGAGGCCGAGGTAGAGTTCGGGGGTCAGTCGCGAGAGCCATCCCGCCGGCCCGGCGGGAGCGGGTCCCGCCTTGCGCAGGTCAGCCAGCCGGATTGTCCAGCGCGCCAAGCCTAGGTTGAGCAGGACGAGCGCCGCCGAGAGTCCGAACGGTCCCGCCCAGGCGCAGACCGAAAGCATCACTGGATTGCCCGTCTGTGAGGCCGCGAGCGGCAGCCAGCCGAAGCCCGTCAGCGCGACGGAGCGCGTCCATTCGAGCAGCGCCCAGCCGCCGGCCAGCCCGAGCATCGCGAGCAGGCGGGCGGGCAGTCCTGCGTCGCCGCAGGCGGGGAGGATCCAGCGCAGCAGCATCAGCCAGGTGCAGGGGAAGAGCGCGCACCATGCGGTGAGCAGCACCAGCCCCAGCGGACCCAGCGGCGGGTGCACGTGCCGCAACCAGATCAGCAGACCGACCCAGAGCGACCAGGAGCAGGCGAAGGCGGATCGTCGCCAGTCGCGCCAGTCGGGACGCGAGGCGGCGGCGAGGGCCGCCGGGACGAGCGCGATGAACCCGAGGAACGGATGTCCGAGCGGCGGGAAGGAGAGGAAGAGCAGGACGGCCGTCGCGGCGTTGCCGAGCCAGGCGCGGCGCGCGCTGGTCAGGAAGCCCGTCATTCCGAGACCGTCTCAAGTAGCTCCCAGCCCTGGTCCCGCACCAGCGACTCGGCCTTCTTCCACTTCATCTCGAGCGTCTCGGGTCCCTTGCGGATCCGGACCACCGCGTTGCGTCCGATCTTCGGGAGGACGCGGCGGAAGGGCTCCGCCTTGGCGGCGGGCGCGGCCTGGGCGGCCGGAGTGGACTCCGTGGCCGGGCCGGAGGCCGTTGCGTGTCCCTGCGCGCGCCGCATCAAGAGTTCGAGAGCCTCCATCGATGTCGCGATGCGGAAGAGCCCCGTGCAGACGTCGTTGCGCAGCTGGCGCATCAGGCGCTCGAAGGCCTTGTAGGCTTCCGACTTGTATTCGTTGAGCGGATCCTTCTGCGCGTAGCTCCGGAGGCTGACGCCGCGGCGCAGGTCCTCCATCTCCGTCAGGTGGTTCTGCCAGTTGCGGTCCACCGCGCGCAGCACGACGTGCCGCTCGAGGTAGCGCAGCATGTCGGCCGGTTCGTGCGATTCGCGGGCCGCCTGGAACTGGCGGACCTTGCCGACCGCCAGCTCGCGTGCCTGCTCCAGCGTGCGGCATACCAGCTCCCCAGGGTCCAGCCTCAGGTGGAAGGAGGTCAGGAACCAGTCGCAGAAGGCCGTGGTCTCGCGGACGTCGGGCGCGCCCCCTTCGGGGAACACGGGGCCGAGGCGGTCCTCGACCTCCTCCGACACCAGCTCCAGCACCGTGTCGCGGGCCTCGTCGGAGTGGAGCGCGCGGTTGCGCACGGAGTAGACAATCTGGCGCTGCTGGTTGAGCACGTCATCGTACTGCAGCAGGCGCTTGCGGATGGAATAGTTCTGGCCCTCGACGCGCTTCTGGGCGGTGCCGATCGAGCGGTTGAGCAGCGGGTGCTCCAGCGGCTCGCCCTCCTTGAAGGACTTCTCCAGCATCGAGGAGATGATACCGGCGTTGGAGAAGAGCCGCATCAGGTCGTCCTCAAGGGAGACCAAGAAGCGGGAACGGCCCGGGTCGCCCTGACGCGAGCATCGGCCGCGCAGCTGGCGGTCGACGCGGCGGGACTCGTGGCGCTCCGTGCCCAGCACGTAGAGTCCGCCCAGTTCGCGCACCCCTTCGCCGAGACGGATGTCGGTGCCGCGTCCGGCCATGTTGGTCGCGATGGTGACTGCGCTGCGCTGGCCGGCCAGGGTGATGATCTCGGCCTCGCGCTGGTGCTGCTTGGCGTTGAGGACGTTGTGCGAGACGCGGTTCTTGGTCAGCAGGCGGCTGAGGGCCTCGGAGGCCTCGACCGAGGCCGTCCCGACGAGCACCGGCTGGCCGCGGCGGTTGGCCTCCACGATCTCCTTCACCGCGTAGTCGAACTTCTCCCGGCGGGTCTTGAAGACGATGTCGTTCTCGTCGACGCGGACGCAGGGCCGGTGGGTCGGGATGGTGACGACCGGCAGGCGGTAGATGTCGTGGAATTCGGAGGCCTCGGTCTCAGCCGTGCCGGTCATGCCCGCCAGCTTCCGGTACATGCGGAAGTAGTTCTGGATGGTAACGGTCGCGTAGGTCTTGTTTTCGGGCTCGAGGGGCACGCCCTCCTTGGCCTCGACCGCCTGGTGCAGGCCGTCGGACCAGCGGCGGCCCTCCATGATGCGCCCGGTATTCTCGTCGACGATCTTCACCTTGCCGTCCTGGACCACGTACTGCTTGTCGACCTCGTAGAGCGTGTAGGCCTTGAGTAGCTGGCCGATGGCGTGGATCTCCTCGGAGACGCGGACGTAGGTGGCCTCGGCCTCGGCGCGGAGCTCCGCGCGACGCTCGGGCGCCAGCGCGGCGTCGCGGTCCAGCTCGACGAAGCGCGTCGGGAGGTCGGGCAGCACGAAGGCGTCGAGGTCCCCGGGGCGCAGCGCGTCACGTCCCATCTGGGTGAGGTCGGCCTCGTGGTTGCGTTCGTTGATCGAGAAGTAGAGGCGCTCCTTGAGGTGGAAGCGGCGGTCCTTCTCAATCTCCGAGGCCAGCACGCCCTCGTGACGTTCGAGCAGCTTCACCAGCCGGCCGTTCTCCTTGAGGCGGAGTAGGCCGGGGTGGCGGGGGATGCCGTGCGAGGCCAGCCAGAGCTTGTCCATCGCGTCCTGGGAGGGCTCGGCGCCTTCGGCCAGCTTTCCGAGTTCTGTGCGGAGTTCGGAGAGCAGTCGGTCGACCAGCTTCTCCTGCAGGTCCACCAGCTTGGCGACGTCGTCCCGCAGGCGGGGGTAGGGCGGCTCACGCTCCTCGGCGACCGGACCGGAGATGATCAGTGGCGTGCGGGCCTCGTCGATGAGCACGGAGTCGATCTCGTCGACGATGCAGAAGTGGTGGTCGCGCTGGACCTGCTCCTCGGCCGAGAGGGCCATGCCGTTGTCGCGCAGGTAATCGAAGCCGAACTCCGAGGCGGTGCCGTAGGTGATGTTGCATCCGTAGGCGGCCTTGCGCTCACCGCTGCCCATCTGGTTCTGGATGCAGCCGACCGTCAGTCCAAGCCATTCGAGCAGGTGCCCCATCCACTGGGAGTCGCGGCGGGCGAGGTAGTCGTTGACCGTGACGAGCTGGCAGTTGCGGCCGGAAAGGGCGTTGAGGTAGAGGGGCAGGGTGGCGACGAGGGTCTTGCCCTCGCCCGTGGCCATCTCGGCGATCTTGCCCTGGTGGAGCGCCATGCCGCCGATGAGCTGGACGTCAAAATGGATCATCTCCCAGCCCTGTTCATGCTCGCAGACGACCTTGCGGGACCCGCAGAGCCTCCGGGCGGCGTTCTTGACGGCGGCGAAGGCCTCGGGAAGCAGCGCGTCGAGGGATTCGCCCTTGGCGTGACGAGCCCGGAACTCGGCCGTCTTGGCCCGCAGGGCGTCGTCGGAGAGCCTCTGGTACTCCTCCTCGATGGCGTTGATCCGGCGCACGACCGGGGCGCAATCCCGCAGGAACTTCCGGTTATGGCTGCCGGCGAATAGCTTGAGGATGCTGAGGAACATGGTTCCGGACGCGAGCGGTCAGCAAACCCCGAACGGCCCCCCCGGGGCAAGCCTTGTCTGATGTTGTTCACGGCGGGTTTTCCGCCTTGCCGTGGGCATACGGAGGGCAAGATGGGCGCATCCCCATGGCGGAGCACGTCCTCATCCTCGGCACTGGTTGCGCCGGCCTCACCGCCGCCATCTACGCCGCCCGTGCGGGACTCGCCCCGCTCGTCCTCGAGGGCGGCCAGCCCGGCGGCCAGCTGACCACGACGTCTGAGGTCGAGAACTTCCCCGGCTTCACGCACGGCGTGGACGGCAACGAGCTCATCACGAGCATGAAGGGCCAAGCCGAACGTTTCGGCGCGCGCTTCGCGTGGGACCGCATCACCTCCGTCGACTTCTCGGGCCCGGTGAAGAAGCTCGTCGGCGGCGAGGCGACCTACGAGGCCCGGGCGGTGATCATCGCCACCGGCGCCTCTCCCCGGCTGCTGGGCATCCCGGGCGAGAAGGAATACTACGGCGGCAACGGCGTGACGACCTGCGCGACCTGCGACGGCGCCTTCTACCGCGACGTGCCCGTGGCGGTCGTGGGCGGCGGCGACTCGGCGTGCGAGGAGGCCCTCTTCCTCACGCGCTTCGCCTCCAAGGTCCTGCTTGCGCATCGCCGCGACACTTTCCGCGCTTCCGACATCATGGTGCAGCGCGTCAAGGCCCACCCGAAGATCGAGCTCGTCCTCAACGTCTCGCCGGTCTCGATCCTCGGCGACGCCAAGGTCCACACGCTCCGGGTCGTCGACAAGTCTGGCGCCACGCGCGACCTCGCCGTGAAGGGTGTGTTCGTGGCGATCGGCCACGTGCCCAACAGCGGACCTTTCACGCCGGCCCTCGAGGTCGACGAAGGCGGCTACTTCGTGGCTGGTCCCAACACCGTCTCCACCCGCGTCCCCGGCGTCTTCGTCGCGGGCGACTGCTCCGACCACGTCTACCGCCAGGCCATCACCGCGGCGGGCATGGGCTGCCGCGCCGCCATCGAGGCCGAGCGTTGGCTGGCCGGACACTGAGCGTTGCGGTGGGGACGCAGATGTAGGGACAGGGGCAGGGACAGGGAGATACGAAGGCACGGCTGACCGTAGGCGGTCAGCCGTGCCGATGAGCTTCCGCGTCTGGCGCGGTCAGTCCGTCAGGATCTCCATCGCCGACTTCTTCTGCGGGATGAAGGGGAGGACGTGCTCGGTGTAGGGCACGACGACGTCGAGAAGGTACGGGCCGTCGTGCGCGAGCATCTCGCGGATGGCCTCGCGGAGGTCCTCGCGGCACATGACCTGCCGAGCCTTGATGCCGAAGCCCTGGGCAATCTTGACGAAGTCGGGATACAGTCCCGAAGGATTGTCGGGGCTGCCGATGTTCTTGGCGTCGCCGAGGATGGTGTGTCCGCGGACGCCCGCGTAGAAGCGGTCCTCCCACTGCACGACCATGCCGAGGTGCTGGTTGTTGAGGAGGAGCACCTTGGCGTTGATCTTCTCGATCTTCATGCACGCCAGTTCCTGGATGTTCATCAGGAACGAGCCGTCGCCGTCGATGTCGATCACCTCGCGGTCAGGACGCGCGACCTTGGCGCCGATGGCGGCGGGCAGGCCGAAGCCCATCGTGCCGGCGCCGAGCGAGCTGACGAAGGCGCGGGGTTCGTCGAAGTGGTAGTACTGCGGAGCCCACATCTGGTGCTGGCCCACGCCGGTGGAGATGATCGCCTTGCCCTTGGACTCCTCGAAGAGCACCTGCACGGCCTCCTGCGGGAGGATGTGCTTGGTCTTGGAGTGGTCGTAGCTGAAGGGGAAGGGGTGCTGCTTCTTCCAGCCGTTGATGGTCGTGTACCAGGCCTTGAGGTCGGGCTTGCGGAAGCCCTTCTTGGCCAGTGCCGTCAGACGCGAGAGCGCGTAGCGGACGTCCGAGTGGATCGGGTAGTCGGCGAACTTGTTCTTGTGGTGCTCGGATCGGTCGATGTCGACGTGGACGATGGTGGCGTCCGGCGCGAACTTCTCGATGGCGCCGGTGATGCGGTCGTCGAAGCGCGCGCCGAGGGCGATGAGGAGGTCGCTCTTGCAGACGGCCCAGTTGCCGGCGACGGTGCCGTGCATGCCATACCAGTAGAGGGACTGGGGGTGGCTGGCGGGGAAGCCGCCGAGGCCCATCAGGGTGGAGGCCACGGGGATGCCGGTGGCTTCGGCGAAGGCGCGCAGCTCGCGATGGGCGTTACTGGAGAGGATGCCGCCGCCGATGTAGAGCACGGGCTGCTTGGCCTTCTCGATCAGGCGCAGGACCTGGGTGAGCTCGGCGTCAGGAGCCTTGGGCGGCACGGTGAGACCGGGGATCTCCACGTCGTCGGGCGACTTCGGGAAGACGGGCACCCACTCGTGCTGCTGGATGTCCTTGGGGATGTCGATCACGACGGGGCCGGGGCGTCCGGTGGTGGCGATCTTGAAGGCCTTGTAGATGATCGAGGGCAGCTCGTTGTAATCGAGGACGAGGAACGAGTGCTTCACGATCGGCAGGGTCATGCCGTAGAAGTCGGTCTCCTGGAAGGCGGCGCGCCCGATGAACTGCTGGTAGACCTGGCCGGTGATGCAGATCAGCGGGATGCTGTCCATGTGCGCGTCGGCAATCGCGGTCACGAGGTTGGTCGCGCCGGGCCCGGAGGTGGCCATGCAGACGCCGGGCTTGCCGGTGACGCGGGCGTAGCCTTGCGCCATGAAGGCGCCTCCCTGCTCGTGGCGGGGGAGGATGGTGCGGATCTTCTTGGAGCGGGTCAGGCCCTGGTGCAGCTCCATGGAGGCGCCGCCCGGGTAGGCGAAGATGGTGTCGACGTCGAGGTTCTCGAGGCAGCGCACCATGACGTCGCAGCCGCGCATCTTGACGCCGGTGCGGGCGGATACGGCCGCGGGGGCCTGGGCTTGGGAATGCTTGGCTGCGTGCTTCTTGCTCATGGTCAGGGTGCCCGGCCGTCGGGCCGAGGGAAGGGGGTTAGAAAAGGGCTGACCTCGGAGGGGGCAAGTGTGAACAACTCGTCAAAGCCGCCAAAACCCCCGTTTAACAGGGGTCTGACCGCCCAAGGGGCTCAGAGGTGCCTGATGCAGCGCAGTCCGGCCACAGGCAGGGGGCGCCGGATCGCCTCCTGCAGGTAGGCATGGGCCTGACGCACGGAGGTCCCGAGGTCGTGGCCCTTCGCCAGGCCTGCCGCGATGGCGGCGGAAAGCGTGCAGCCGCTGCCATGCGTGTCGACACCGTGGACGCGGACGGAATGCAGCTCGATGGCACGGCCGTCAGGCCACGCCAGCGCGTCGACCAGTGCGTCGCTCTGGCCGTGCCCGCCTTTCACGAGGAAGGGCGCGCCGAAGGCGCGCGCGAGCTCCGACGCCTCGGACGCGGCCGCCTTGCCGCCGACGGCCTTGCGGCCGAGGAGGATGGCGGCCTCGTCGAGGTTGGGCGTCACGACCGCCGCGAGCGGGATCAGCTCCTTGCGCAGCGCCTCGATCGCCTCGGGTCTCAGCAGCGTGGCCCCGCTGGTGGCGACCATGACGGGATCGACGACGACCGGGATGCCCGATGACCGGATGAAGCCGGCGACGGCCCGCACGATGGCGGCCTCCAGCAGCATGCCGGTCTTGGCCGCAGTCGGACGGAAGTGCGCCCGGACCTGTTCGCATTGCGCCATGACGAAGTCAGGCTCGACCGCCCGCACGCCCGCGACGCCCGTCGGATTCTGCGCCGTGAGGCAGGTGACCGCCGTCGTGCCGAAGACGCCGTGGGCCGCGAAGGTGAGCAGGTCCGCCTGCGCCCCCGCTCCGGCTCCGCTGTCGGAGCCCGCGATGGTCAGCGCGACGGGCGTCATGCTCTCGGACATGGCGTCATCTTTGGTCGGGCGCACGGTCTTCCGAAGCATTATTTTTACGGTGTCCCGCAACTATCCCCTTGCTCATTGCCACCGTCACATTTGTAAAAATGCCTTCCATAATGCCCACGCCTGAACTCTCAAAGGACGCCCGCCAGGGGCTGGAGCGCCTGGTGGTCGGCCGGGAGTGCAACGGGTTCGACCGTCTGACACCCGCCCGCAAGGCCCGTGCCTACGCCGAACTAGTCAAGGTTGGGCTGGTCTACGGCGTCGTCAAGGACGTCGAGGGACGTGACTGGCCCGACGTGCAGGTGACCCGCGTCACCAAGCGCGGCCGCTGGCTCGTCCGCGCGGTCGGCGACTCCGGGGTGGCGAAGGTCGGTTCGGGTCTCGGCAAGGTCTTCCTCTACCTGCTGTTCTTCCTGGCGGCCGGCCTGGCGTTCCTCGCCTGGCTGTCCACCCGGTGACGGCGGTCTGAAAAGACTGAAAAGAAGGAGGGCGCGCCTGGCGGCGCGCCCTCGTCACGTCGGGACGTCAGTCCCGGCTCACTTGCGCTTGGCGGCGCGCTTCTCCTCGATCGCGGCCTGGGCGGCGGCGAGGCGGGCGACCGGCACGCGGTAGGGCGAGCAGGAGACGTAGGACAGGCCCACGCGGTGGCAGAACTTCACGGACTCGGGCTCGCCGCCGTGTTCGCCGCAGATGCCGAGCTTGATGTCGGGACGGGTCCTGCGGCCCTTCTCGATGGCGATCTGGACGAGCTGGCCGACGCCGGTCTGGTCGAGCGTGGCGAACGGGTTCTTCTTGAAGATCTCGTTCTCAGTGTAGGCGCCGAGGAAGTTGCCCATGTCGTCGCGGCTGACGCCGAGCGCGGTCTGGGTGAGGTCGTTCGTGCCAAAGCTGAAGAACTCGGCCGTCTGGGCGATCTCGTCGGCGGTCAGGGCGCCGCGGGGCACCTCGATCATCGTGCCCACGGAGTAGGCGATCTTGACCTTCTTCTCGGCCTGCACTTCGGCGGCTACGCGGTGGATGACCTCGACCTGGAGGTCGAGCTCGCGCTTGAAGCCCACGAGCGGGACCATGACCTCGGGCTTCACCTTGATGCCCTTCTTCTGGACCGCGGCGGCGGCCTCGAAGATGGCGCGGGCCTGGGTCTCGGTGATCTCCGGGTAGGCGATGCCGAGACGGCATCCGCGGTGACCGAGCATCGGGTTGAACTCGTGCAGGGCGGCCACGCGGGCGACGACCTTCTCGGTCTTGATGCCGAGCTTCTTGGCGAGGGCGGCCTGGGCCTTGTCGTCGTGCGGCACGAACTCGTGCAGGGGCGGGTCCAGGAGGCGGATCGTGGCGGGCAGGCCGTTGAGGGCCTTGAAGATGCCAGTGAAGTCCTCGCGCTGGTAGGGGAGGATCTTCGCGAGGGCCTTCTTCCGGCCTTCGAGCGTCTCGGCGAGGATCATCTCGCGGACGGCGTCGATGCGGTCGCCTTCGAAGAACATGTGCTCGGTGCGGGTCAGGCCGATGCCCTGGGCGCCGAACGCGATGGCCTGGGCGGTCTGCTCAGGATTGTCGGCGTTGGTGCGGACGGCGAGGCGGGTGGCCTGCGAGCACCACTTCATCAGCTGGACGTAGTTCCTGTACTTCTCGGTCTTCTGGGCGCGCCTGTCGTCATTGAGCAGGCCGGCGATGATTTCCGAGGGAGCGGTCTTGATCTGGCCGGCGTAGACCGTGCCGGCCGTGCCGTCGATGGAGAGGTAGTCGCCTTCCTTGAAGGTGTAGCCGGCAATCGTGGTGGTCTTCTTGTCGTAGTCGATCTGGACGGCGGCGGCGCCGCAGACGCAGACCTTGCCCATCTGGCGGGCGACGAGCGCGGCGTGCGAGGACACGCCGCCGCGGGCGGTGAGGATGCCCTCGGCGGCGATCATGCCGCGGAGGTCTTCCGGGGAGGTCTCGACGCGGACGAGGAGGACCTTCTCGCCCTTCTCGGCGGCCACGACGGCGCGCTCAGCGTTGAAGTAAATCTTGCCGGTGGCGGCGCCGGGGCCGGCGGGGAGGCCGGTGGCGATGGCCTTGGCCTTCTTCACCTCGGCGAGGTCGAAGATCGGGGCGAGGAGCTGCTCGAGCTGGTCGGCCGGGTTGCGCAGGATCGCGGTCTCCCAGTCGATGAGCTTCTCCTTCACCATGTCGGCGGCGAACTTCAGCGCGGCGGCGGCGGTGCGCTTGCCGTTACGCGTCTGGAGCATGTACAGCTTGCCTTCCTGGATGGTGAACTCGATGTCCTGAACGTCCTTGAAGTGCCGCTCGAGGATCTGGCGGACCTTCATGAGCTGGGCGAAGCTCTGGGGCATCACGGCCTTGAGCTTGCTGACCGGCTCGGGGGTGCGGACGCCGGCGACGACGTCCTCGCCCTGGGCGTTGACGAGGAATTCGCCGTAGAACTCATCCGCGCCGTTGGCGGGATTACGGGTGAAGGCGACGCCGGAACCGGACTTATCGCCGGTGTTGCCGAACACCATGGCCTGGACGTTGACGGCGGTGCCCCACTCGGCGGGGATGTTATACTTGCGGCGGTAGACGATCGCGCGGTCGTTCATCCACGAGGAGAAGACGGCGCCGGCGGCGCCGCGCAGCTGGTCCCACGGATCGTTGGGGAAGACCTTGCCGGTGCGGGCCTTGACGAGGGCCTTGAAGCGCTTGACGAGCTCCTGCTGGTCCTCGGCGGTGAGGGCGGAGTCCTCGATGTCGGACCTATACTTCTTGTGCTTGAATTCTTCGATGACGGACTCGAACGGCTCATGGTCCTCGCCTTCGCGCTTCTGCACGCCGAGCACGACGTCGCCGTACATCTGGATGAAGCGGCGGTAGCAGTCCCAGGCGAAGCGGGGGTTGTTGGTGGCCTTCTCGAGGGCGATGACGGTCTGGTCGTTGAGGCCGAGGTTCAGGATGGTGTCCATCATGCCCGGCATCGAGTCGCGGGCGCCCGAGCGGACGGCGACGAGGAGGGGCATGCCGGAGGTGGCGCCGAACTTGGTGCCCATGATTTTCTCCATGTTGACGACACCAGCCTCCATCTGGGCCTGTAGGTTGGAGGGGTAGGTGCGCTTGTTGGCGTAGTAGTAGGTGCAGACTTCGGTCGTGATGGTGAAGCCGGGAGGCACCGGGAGGCCGATGCGGGTCATTTCGGCGAGGTTGGCTCCCTTGCCCCCGAGGAGGGCCTTCATCGAGCCGTTGCCGTCCGCCTTTCCGTCACCCCAGGTGTAGACGACTTTGGAGGTGGACTTGTTCTTCTTGGTGTTGGTCTTGGCCATGGTAAGAGGGGGTCTTGGGAGGGTCCGACCGGGGTCTCAAGGCTCGGACGTGAAGGGCAAAAGAAGGGGAAGGGGCAGGGGGGTGTCAATGGTTTGGGGTGGGGAGGGGAGAAGGGGTGGGTAGGGACAGGGGCAGGGACAGGGACAGCTCTGGAAAAATCCTACCCCGGGATCAGGTAGGGCTGACCGCCCTCGGTCAGCCGCCCATCAATGCCCCGCACCTAACGCGACTTGCCCTCCCGCCCTCGGACACGACAAGGTAGGGGCGACTTTGATGAAGCGCATTTTCGTCGAGAAGAAACCCGCCTTCCGCTCCGAAGCCGACCATCTCCTGCGTGATCTGTCGGATTCGCTCCGCCTCCCCGGCCTGAAGAGCCTCCGTATTCTCCAGCGTTACGACATCGAGGGCGCCTCCGAGGCCGCCATCCGCCAGGCGATTCCGACGGTCTTCGCCGAACCCCCTGTCGACGACGTCTTCGAGGAGTGCTTCCCCCTCGCCGCTCATGAGACGGCCTTCGCGGTCGAATACCTGCCGGGACAGTTCGACCAGCGCGCCGATTCGGCCGCGCAGTGCCTGCAGATCGTCTCCGGCGGGGATCGCCCGGTCGTCGCCGCGGCCCGCACCTTCGTGGTCAGCGGCGCCTCGCCCGAAGACCTGAAGCGCATCAAGGCCTACCTGATCAATCCGGTCGACTCCCGCGAGGCCGACCTCGCCAAGCCCGCTTCGATCCGTCGCGCCGCCCCCGCTCCCGCCGCGGTCCGTTCGATCGGCGGTTTCCTCACCAAGGACGCCGCCGCGCTCGCCGCCCTCCGCAAGGAGCTCGGCCTCGCGATGTCCGACGCCGACCTGCAGTTCTGCCAGGCCCACTTCCGCGACCAGGCCCGCCGCGAGCCGACGATCACGGAGATCAAGCTGCTCGACACTTATTGGTCCGACCACTGCCGCCACACGACCTTCCTCGCCGAGCTGAAGTCGGTCGAGTTCGCGGATTCGCCCCTGCTGGCCCCCTTCAAGGCCTCGTGGGAACGCTACCAGCAGGTGCGCCTCGGCCTCAACCGCCAGGGCAAGCCGGTCTGCCTGATGGACATCGCGACCATCGCCGGCCGCGAGCTGAAGCGCACGGGCAAGCTCGACGATATGGAAGACTCCGAGGAGGTGAACGCCGCCTCGATCGTCGTGCCGGTCGAGACCGACGGCCGCGTCCAGGAGTGGCTGGTGATGTTCAAGAACGAGACGCATAACCACCCGACGGAGATCGAGCCCTTCGGCGGCGCGGCCACCTGCCTCGGCGGCGCGATCCGCGACCCGCTTTCGGGCCGTTCCTACGTGTATCAGGCGATGCGCGTGACGGGCGCCGGCGATCCGCTCACGCCTTACGAGAAGACGCTCCCGGGCAAGCTCCCGCAGCGCAAGATCACCACCGGCGCAGCCGCCGGCTACTCTTCTTACGGCAACCAGATCGGCCTCGCGACCGGCCTGGTGTCCGAACACTACCACCCGGGCTACGTGGCCAAGCGCATGGAGATCGGCGCGGTCGTCGCCGCGGGTCCCCGTGACTGCGTGCGCCGCGAGGCGCCCTCTCCGGGCGACGTCATCGTGCTCGTCGGCGGCCGCACCGGCCGCGACGGCGTGGGCGGCGCGACGGGCTCTTCCAAGGAGCACACCGAGACCGCCCTCCAGAATTCCGCCGAGGTCCAGAAGGGCGACGCCCCGACCGAGCGCAAGCTGCAGCGTCTCTTCCGCGACGCGTCCGTCAGCCGCCTGATCAAGCGTTGCAACGACTTCGGCGCCGGCGGCGTGTCCGTCGCCATCGGCGAGCTCGCCCCTTCGCTCCACGTCCACCTCGACCGCGTGCCGCTCAAGTATGACGGCCTCGATGGTTCCGAGATCGCGCTGTCCGAATCCCAGGAGCGCATGGCCGTCGTCCTCGAGCCCAAGGACGTCCCGGCCTTCCTCGCCGCCGCCCGTCGCGAGAACCTCGAAGCGGTGCAGGTCGCCGACGTCACCGACTCCGGCCGCCTGATCATGGAATGGCGCGGCCAGCGCGTCGTCGATATCGCCCGCGACTTCCTGGACACCAATGGCGTGACGCAGTCCGCCTCGGCCAAGGTCCTCGCGCCCGACGCCGCGAAGCATCCTTTCCAGACGGCTTCCGCGCCGACGGCCGACGACCTCCTGAAGGCCGTCTCGGCCCTCCCGCACGCCGCCCAGCGCGGCCTGGTCGAGCGCTTCGACGCCTCGATCGGCGCCAATACGGTGCTCCATCCTTTCGGTGGCGCGACGCAGTCGACCCCGCAGGAAGCGATGGCCGCCAAGCTGCCGGTCCTCGGCGGCGAGACCGACGTCTGCACCATCATGGCCTACGGTTTCAATCCCGTCGTCGCCCAGTGGTCACCCGGCCACGGCGCTGTCTGCGCGGTGGTGGAATCGCTCGCTCGCCTGACCGCCGCCGGCGGCGATCCCGCCCGCGCGCGCCTGACGCTCCAGGAATATTTCGAAAAGCTCGGCCAGGATTCCTCCCGCTGGGGCAAGCCGCTCGTGGCGCTCCTCGGCGCGCTCGAAGCGCAGCTCGAGTTCGGCACGGCCGCCATCGGCGGCAAGGACAGCATGTCGGGTTCGTTCAAGGACCTCGACGTCCCGCCGACGCTGGTGTCCTTCGCCATCGTCCCGGGCAAGGCCAGCCAGGTCGTCTCGGCCGAGTTCAAGCAGGCCGGCTCCACGGTCGTGGTCGTCGACGTGCCCCGCACCGCCGCACTGCTGCCTGACTTGCAGGTCGCCCGCGAACGCCTCTCGGCCATCCACGCCCTCGTCAAGGCCGGCAAGGTCCGCGCCGCCGCCGCGGTCCGCCACGGCGGCCTCGGCCATGCGCTGACCCGCATGTCGTTCGGCAACCGGATTGGCGTCACGCTCGCCGCCGCGCCTGCCGCCGACTTCCTCGTGCCGGCCTACGGCTCCGTCGTACTCGAAGTCGCGTCCGCCGCCGACCTCGGCGCGCTGCCGCACCGCGTGCTTGGTCAGACCAACGCCGACGCCAAGATTGCCTGGCCCGGCGCGTCCGTCGCCGTCGCCGACCTCCTCGCCGCGCACGAAGGCGTGCTCGAGTCCGTCTTCCCGACCAAGGCCAGCGAGCCGCAGGGCACGCCCGCCCCGATCAGCTTCACCGTCCGTTCCGGCCTCAAGCCCAAGGTCCGCGTCGCCAAGCCGCGCGTGATCATCCCGGTCTTCCCCGGCAGCAACTGCGAATACGACACCGCCCGCGCGTTCCGTCTCGCCGGCGCCGAGCCCGAGATCCTTGTCCTGCGCAATCTCGACGCCGCCGGCCTGGGCGAATCGCTCAAGGCCCTCGCTGACGCCATCGCCCGTTCGCAGATCCTCATGATCCCCGGCGGTTTCTCCGCCGGCGACGAGCCGGATGGTTCCGGCAAGTTCATCGCCGCCGTCATCAAGGCCCCCATCGTGCGTGACGCCGTCATGGAGCTGCTCAAGAGCCGCGACGGCCTCGCGCTCGGCATCTGCAACGGCTTCCAGGCGCTCATCAAGACCGGCCTCGTCCCGTATGGTGAGATCCGCGACGTCGACGCCTCCGCCCCGACGCTCTTCCATAACCGCATCGCGCGCCACATCTCGCGTTATGCGCACACCCGCGTCGCGTCGGTCAAGTCGCCGTGGCTTGCGCGCATGGAAGTCGGCCAGGTGCACACCATCCCGCTCTCGCATGGCGAAGGCCGTTTCACCGCGCCCGCCGCCGTCATCGCCGACCTCGTGAAGAACGGCCAGGTCGCCTTCCAGTATTGCGACGCCGCCGGCGCGCCCTCGAACCGCATCGAATTCAATCCCAACGGATCGCTTGAGGCCGTCGAAGGCATCACCAGCCCGTGCGGCCGCGTCCTCGGCAAGATGGGTCACTCCGAACGCACCGGCGCGAACGTCGCCAAGAACATCCCCGGTGACAAGCACCAGCCCCTCTTCCAAGGCGGGGTGGATTACTTTGCGTAAACGACCTTCGGCCGCTTAAGCAAAGCGGGGATCTGCTGGCATGGTGACACGTGGGCACGGGGTTGTGCATCTCCCCGTGTCAACGGGCCAACGGGTCAACTGATCAACTCGTGTTGGGGCTCTTCTGGTCAACTGAGCCTCCGGGCCTCTTCGTGTCTCCCCCTTGTCACCGCGTCACCTTGCCCACTTGTCCCGTCTCAGGCCCGCAGCTTCTTGAAGGCCGCCAGCGCCCGGTCGCGGCCGGCTTCGAGGCTGACAAGGGGAGCGGGATAGTCTTTGCCCAGGGTGACGCCGGCTTCGGCGAGGACGTGCATGGGGGCTTCCCAAGGCTGGTGGATGTATTCGGCGGGGAGCTTGGCGAGCTCAGGCACCCAGCGGCGCACGTAGTCGCCATCGGGGTCGAACTTCTCGCCCTGGAGCACGGGATTGAAGACGCGGAAATAGGGCGCTGCGTCGGCCCCGCAACCGCCGGCCCACTGCCAGCCCATGGTGTTGGAGCCGAGGTCGGCGTCGACGAGGGTGTCCCAATACCACTTGGCGCCTTCGTTCCATGGCTGGAGAAGATGTTTCACGAGCACGGAGGCGGCGATCATGCGCACGCGGTTGTGCTGCCAGCCAGTCTGCCAGAGCTGACGCATGCCGGCGTCGACGATCGGGTAGCCGGTATGCCCGCGTTGCCAGGCACGTAGGAGCTTTTGGTCCGGCTGCCACGGGAATTTCTCATACTCTTTGCGCAGTGGACGATCCGGGGTCTGCGGGAAATGATGGATGAGGTGCTGGCCGAACTCGCGCCAGCCGACCTCGGCCACGTATTTTTCGCCGCCTTTGGTGCCGAGCTTTCCGGCCGTGCGCACGGCGTCGACGACCTCGAGCGGCGAGATCTGGCCGAAGTGCAGGTAAGGAGACAGGCGCGAAGTACCGTCGAGCTTGGGGATGTCGCGGTCGGTGGGATAATCCTTCACCGGCGCGGCGACGAAATCGCGGAGACGCTTCTCGGCGCCGGCGCGGGTGGGGTCCCAGGCGGCCGGGAACGCGGTGTCCCACTTGATCTTGGGAAGCAGGCCGAGCTTGGCGACGTCGACGGACTTGAGCGGCTGATCGAAAGGGGTGAGCTTCTTCGGCGCCTTGGTCGGGACGCCGAACTTGAGGTTGGCGAGGCAGTTCCTCCAGAAGGGGGTGAAGACCTGGAAGGGATTGCCGGAGAGGGTCTTCACGAGGTGCGGCTCGTGGAGGAGGTTGCCGTTGAACGACTCGGCCTTCACGCCGGCGTTGCGCAACGAGGTCTTCACCTGGGTGTCGCGCTCGATGATCAGAGGCTCATGGCGGCGATTCCAAGTGACCAGTTCCGCGCCGGTCTCTTTCACGAGCTGCCTGAGTTCCGCCAGCGAATCGCCGGTACGGATCACCAGCGGCGAGCCGGCCTTTTTGAACTGCGCAGCGAGGTCTTCGAGCGCATGGTGCAACCACCAGTTCGACGCTCCCCCGGGCTGCCAATGTCCTTCGGCCTGCGGGTCATGAATGAACACCGGGATGACTGGGCCGCCATGCTTCACCGCCGCCACGAGCGACGGGTTGTCGGCCAGGCGTAAATCCAGACGGAGCCAGACGATGGCAGGGGCGGGCATGGGTTGAGATTAAAGGCCAAGGACCCGAGTGCAAATTGGGGAGAGAATAGGGGCAGGGACGGGGGCAGGGGGGTAGAATGGATGCCGTGCAAATGTGCAAATCGGCCTGTGGCCTCTGCAAAGGTGCAAATGTGAAAAGAGGAACGGGTAGGGGCAGGGGCAGGTTGTGACTTAGGCAGGGCTGAGCGCCCTTGCTCAGCCGCGGCTGACCAAGGGTGGTCAGCCCTACCTGCGACGCGCTCCGCGCGTCGCGTTTACCACGCGTAAGACTGCTTCTTCTTCACCCTGCGGGCGAAGCCGGCCAGGAGCTCCACGGCCTGCTCGACGACCTTGAGGTCGACGACTTCGCCGGGGGTGTGCATGTAGCGCAAGGGAATCGAGACGAGGCCGCAGGCGACGCCTGAGTTGGCCATCTGGATGGCGCGCGCATCGGTGCCCGTGGGACGGGACTCGGCCTGGATCTGATAAGGGATCTCGAGGTCCTCGGCCGTCTTCACGAGATGGTCGAACACGACGGGATTGATGTTAGGGCCGCGGCCGATGATCGGGCCACCCGAGAGCGCAAACTTGCCGAACTTACGGTTGTCAGCGTCGGGGTGGTCCGTCGCATGACCGACGTCGACCGTGATTGAGACGTCCGGACGCAGGCCCTGGGCGGCGACCTGGGCGCCGCGCGTGCCGATCTCCTCCTGCGTCGTGGCCACGGAGACCACGGTGGCGGCGATCCGCTTATCCTTCGCTACGCGGCGGAAGGCCTCCATGCAGACGTAGGCGCCGGCCTTGTCGTCGAACGCGCGGGCCACGCCGAGGCTGCCGCGGAGAATCTCCGGTCCGTCGGCGTAGACCGCCGGGTCGCCGATGCGCACGATACCCTGCGCCTCGGTGCGGCTCGTCACGCCGATATCAATCCACATGTCATGGCGTTCAGGCACGCGCTTACGGTCTTCGGGGGAGAGGAGATGCACTGCCCGCTTGCCGGTCACGCCGAGGACGGGCCCCTGCCGGGTGAGGATGTGGATGCGCCGGCCGGAGGGGATGACTTGGTCGTGTCCGCCAAGGAACTCGAAGTAGAGGAAGCCGCGATCGTCGACGTGCGAGATGATCAGTCCGATCTCGTCGATGTGCCCGGCGAACATCAGCGTCGGTCCGCCGGTGCCCTTGAGCGTGGCGATGCGGTTGCCGAGCGCGTCCCGCTCATACTTGTCGGCTGACTTCTCGACGTAGGCGTCGATCACCGCCTGGGCGGCGAACTCATGGCCCGTCGGGGACTTGGCCTCGAGCAGCTCGCGCAGGAACGTCGGGTAGTCGGTGGACTTGGCGGAGGACTTTTTGGCCATGGAGGGGTTTTACTCCCTACTGTCTGAAAGTCGAGCGACAGGTAGGGTAGGCCGCGCTGGTCCGGGCGCCAAGCCCGGCCGGCGCGAGGCGAGCCTTCAGCGGTTCCAAGGAGCACGGGCGAGGAGCAGGCCCATGCCGCACCAGTCGGTGACGCCAGCGACGATGAGGCCGGCGCCGATGAAGCCGCCCAGCGCATGGAACCAAGGATCCACGAGGGTGCCCAGCACGACCCCGATGAGGACCATCCCGCCAGCGGCAATGCGCACCTGGCGTTCGAGGGAGATCACGCCCCCTTGGGATTTGTCGATGGGGAGTCCCGCTTTGGCACAGGCGAGGGTGCCGCCCGAGACCACGAGCAGCTGTAGCCGGCTGCCCGTAAGTCTTTCCGCCGCTGTCGTGGCACGCCGGCCCGACGCACAGAGCAGCACGACTTTGCGCGCCGGGTTCCCGCCGCGCAGTTCGCCGACGCGCATGGCCGTGACAAGTTCGAGGGGCAGGTTGACCGCTTCGCGCACATGGCCCGCTCGGAACTCGGCCGCCGAGCGGACGTCCAGAAGGAGTGAGCCGCGGGAGCGCTCGGCTTCCACCTCGGTCGCGGCGATGGTCTCGATAATCATTTCTCCAGCCGGTTGGCGGCGCTGAACAGTGCGCGTAGGCCTGCGAGCTCGATATTCGGGTCGACGCCGCAGCCCCAGGCGCTACGGCCGGTCTTGTCCTGCACGCAGACGTAGGCCGCGGCGGACGATTCCGAGCTGGAGCCGAGGGCGTGCGAGCGGTAATCCCTCACGGTGAAGCCGGCCCAGCCGTGCGGATCGAGGGCGTGCACCAGGGCGCTGATCGGGCCGTTGCCCTCGGCGCGTAGGTCCAGCATCTTGGTGCCGGGCACACGCACCTTGGCGCGGCAGGCGACCATGCCCTTGCCCGCCGGGTCGGAGTCGAATTCGACGAGCTCCATCGGACTGGTGAGGTTCACGAAGTGCCTGCGGAAATGCTCCATGATCTCGGCCGGGCTGAGCTCCTTGCCGAGCCTGTCGGCGTGCTGGCCGATGAGCTGTCCCACCTCGGGGTGCATCAGCTTGGGCAGGTCGTAGCCGAACTCCCGGTCCAGCACGTAGGCGACCCCGCCCTTGCCGGACTGCGAGTTGATACGGATGATGGCCTTGTAGGAACGGCCGATGTCCTTGGGGTCGATGGTGAGGTAGGGGATGTCCCAGGGGGACTCGGGGCCCTGCTTGGCGCGCCGGTCCATGCCTTTCTTGATCGCGTCCTGGTGCGAGCCGGAGAACGCCGTGAAGACGAGGTCGCCCGCATACGGATGCCGTTCGTGCACCGCCATGCGTGTCAGACGCTCATAGAGAGCGCGCACGGCGGGTAGGCCGCCCAGGTCGAGCTTCGGGTCCACGCCCTGCGAGAACATGTTGAGCGCGACCGTGACCACGTCGAGGTTCCCCGTGCGTTCGCCGTTGCCGAAGAGCGTGCCCTCGACCCGGTCTGCGCCGGCCATGAGGCCGAGTTCCGTGGCGGCGACGCCCGTGCCACGGTCGTTGTGCGTGTGCAGTGAGACGACCGCCATGGAGCGGTCGCTCAGATTGCGGCAGAACCACTCGATCTGGTCGGCGTGCGTGTTGGGCGTGCCGGCCTCGACCGTCAGGGGCAGGTTGAGGATGATCTTCCGCTTGGCGCTCGCGCCCCAGGCCTTGGCCACGGCCTCGCAGACCTCGAGCGCGTAGTCGGTCTCGGTCAGCACGAAGGTCTCCGGGCTGAACTCCATCTGCCACTCTGTCCCCGGCTGGGCGTCGGTGAGCTCGCGGATGAGCTTCGCGCCCTTGACCGCCATCTCTAGCACCTGCTTCTTGGACAGGCCGAAGACAATCTCGCGCTGCGCGGGATTAGTGGGCGTGTAGAGATGGACGATTGCCTTGTGGGCGCCCTTGAGGGATTCGACCGTGCGGCGAATCAGGTGTTCGCGCGCCTGGACGAGCACCTGCACCGAGACGTCATCGGGGATGAGGTCCTGCTCGATGAGCTGGCGCGTGAAAGCGAACTCCGTGTCGGAGGCGGACGGGAAGCCGATTTCGATCTCCTTGAACCCGATACGGCAGAGCTCCTTGAACATCTCCAGTTTCTCTGGGACCGACATCGGCACCGCCAGGGCTTGGTTGCCATCGCGCAGGTCGACCGAGCACCAGCGGGGGGCGCGCTTGATTGTCTGGTCCGGCCAGGTGCGGTTGGGGAGCTGGACCGTCCGGAACGGACGGTACTTTTTCCCGGGCTTTCGCATGGTCATGGGAGGGTGGGGAGAGTGGAAGGTTGAGGCGAGGGCTCAGTGCCCAAGAAAAAAGCCCGCCCGGGGTCCGGGCGGGCTTTTTCGCAGAAGGCGACCCGGACTCAGGCGTCAGGCTTGGTCTTCGGAAGCTTGGTCACGCGCTTGATGTCCTTGAGGACGCCGCGCTTCTTGAGCAGTTCGACGCGTTCGAAGCGCTTGAGGACGTTGCGCTTGGCGCCCGAGGAGGCGGCGCTGGTCTTAAAGCTGTTGTGCTGGGTCATGACCGTATTGGTTGGAAAGTCGGAGCAAAGCCCGCCCCGCCCCGGGGGCAAGGGGAAAAGCAGGCCCCGGGGCGGCCCTTCGGGCGGTTTTCAGGCCAGAATGCCCTTCACCGCGTGCCCATGCACGTCCGTGAGGCGGAACTGGCGGCCTTGATAGCGGAAGGTCAGGGCCTCGTGGTTGATCCCGAAGAGGCGCATGATGGTGGCCTGCATGTCGTGGACGTGCACCGGGTCCTTGGTGATGTTCCAGCCGAAGTCGTCCGTATGGCCGTACTGATGGCCGGCCTTCACGCCGCCGCCGGCGAGCCACCAGGAGTAGGCGCGCCCGAAGTGGTCGCGGCCCTTGTAGCCCTGACCCTGCTGGTTCTGACCGAACGGCGTGCGCCCGAATTCGCCGCCCCACACCACGAGCGTGTCGTCGAGCAAGCCGCGTTGCTTGAGGTCCTTGACCAGCGCGGCGCTCGGCTGGTCGGTGTCCTTGCACTGCACGGCCAGCTGGCCGGTCGTGAGGTTGTTGTGCTGGTCCCAGCCGGAATGCATGAGCTGGGTGAAGCGCACGCCGCGCTCGGCGAGGCGACGGGCGATCAGACAGTTGTTGGCGAACGTACCCGGCGTCAGCACGTCCGGTCCGTACATCTCGAGCACCGACTTCGGCTCGTCGGAGAAGTCGAGCAGGCCGGGCACCGAGGCCTGCATGCGGAACGCCATCTCATACTGGGAGATGCGCGTCTCGATCTCCGGGTCGCCGGTGAGCCCGAAGTGCTCGCGGTTGATGTCCTGCAGCCCGTCGAGCATCGCGCGGCGAGCCTCGCGGCTGACGCCGGGGGGATTGCCCACGTAGGGCACGGGGTCGCCCACGCCGCGGAAGCGCACGCCCTGATGGCGGCCGGGCAGGAAGCCGTTGGACCAGTAATGCTCGAAGAACAGCTGGCCGCAGGTCCTGTTGCGGTCCGCGGAGGTCATGACCACGTAGGCCGGGAGGTCCTCGGTCATCGAGCCGAGGCCGTAGGAGAGCCAGGCGCCCATGGCGGGGCGTCCCGGGATCTGCGAGCCGGTCATGAAGAACGTCACGCCGGGCGCGTGGTTCACCGCCTCCGTGTTCATCGAGCGCACGACGCAGATGTCGTCGGCGATGGAGCCGGTGTACGGCAGCATCGTGCTCATCTCCAGGCCCGACTTGCCGTAGCGCGCGAAGGGGGCGATGGCCGGCGTGCAGGGCCACTTCGAATAGCCGCTCGACATGGTCGAGAGGCGCGTGTCGCCGCGCACGGAGGCCGGGATGTCCTGGCCGGCCATCTTCTGCAGCGTCGGCTTATGGTCGAAGAGGTCGACATGCGAAGGCCCGCCGCCCTGCCAGAGGCAGATCATGCGCTTGGCCTTGGGCGCGAAGTGCGGGAGTCCCGGCATCGCACCGGAAGCGGTCGCCTTGGCCAGCAGGTCGCGGGAGAGCAGCGAGGCGAGCGCGGCGGCGCCGACGCCCTGGACGGACGCCGACAGGAAGCTGCGCCGGGTGAGCGAGAGGCGGACTTCGTCGGGGGAGAGATCGCGGGGGTGCATGGTCATTCGCGGGTTAGGGCGGCGTCGAGGTTGAAGACGGCGAGGCAGGCCGCGGTCAGCGCGGCGTGTTCGGTGGCGGGCAGCGCGCGGTCGCGTTCGCCGGCTCCGACGGCGAGGAGCGACTCGGCGGCCTTGGCGTCCGCGGCGTAGGCCTTGCGCTGGCCTTCGAGCAGCTTGAGCAGCAGCGCCGGCTCACGACCCTCGGGCGCGCGGCCGAGAACCCGGCGGAAGGCGAAGGCGAGGCGGCCTGCGTCGTCCGCCGAGGCCTTCATGGCGAGCTCGGCGAGCCTGCGGGAGGCCTCGACCCAGGTGGGGTCGTTGAGCGTCGTGAGCGCGTGCAGGGGCGACGATGTCACGGCCGTGCGCACGCGGCAGGTCTGCCGCGCGGAGGTGTCGAACATGTTCACCGGCGCGACGGTGCGACGCCAGAAGGTGTAGATCGAGCGACGGTAGAGGTCCTCGCCTTGGGACGTCGGGTAGGAGAAGTCGCGCTCCTTGGTGACGATCGCCAGGCTCTCCCAGGGGTTGGCGGGAAGATAGGGATAGACCGGCGCGCCGCCCATCTTCGGGGCCAGTAGGCCGGAGGCGCGCAGGGCGACGTCACGAAGCAGCGGGGAGGGCAGGCGGAAGCGCGGGGCGCGGGAAAGCAGGCGGTTGTCCGGGTCCTTGGCGAGCGCCTTCGGGGTGACTTGGTTGGATTGACGGTAGGTGCGGCTGGTCACGATCAGGCGCTGGAGTCGCTTCAGGCTCCAGCCGCTCTCGCGGAACTCGACCGCGAGCCAGTCGAGCAGCTCCGGGTGCGTCGGCCGGTCCGCCTGCACGCCGAGGTCCTCCGAAGTGCGCACGATGCCGTGTCCGAAGAGCAGCTGCCACTGGCGGTTGACCTGCACGCGCGCGGTCAGCGGGTGCTCCGGGCGGAACAGCCACTGCGCCAGGCCGAGGCGGTTGCGCGGGGCGTCCTTGGGCAGCGGCGGCAGGAACGCCGGCGTGTCAAAGGTCACCTTGTCCTTCTTCGCGAGGTAGGCGCCGCGGTCCAGCACGTGGCTTTCGCGCGGTTGGTCGTCGCTCATCACCATGACGCGCGGCAGCACGTCGCCGCGGTAGCCGTCGAGCAGCTGCCTGGCACGGTCGATCTTTTTGAAGGCCGCGATACCCTTCCGATCCTCGGGGAAGACGTTCTTCACGTAGTGATCGTGCAGTTTCTTCGTCTGGGCGGCGTTGCGCTTCACGTCGGGCGCGAGCAGCGCCTCCAGCTCCTTGGGCAGCATTCCCTTGTCCTTGGTCGGCTTGGCGAGCCACGCTTCGAAGGCGGCGTTCTGATGCGTGAAGAAATCCTTGTTGAGCGCGTCGAAATCAGCCTGCAGCCGCGCCAGCTCGGTGGCCTGTTCGGGCGAGGGCGCGTCCACCATCGTGCCATCGAGGCGGAACCGGCTGCGCCCGCCGTTCTGGGTCGGCCCGCCGCTGGGCGTGCCGCGTTCCTTCACGCGGTTGAAGGCGTCGAGCCAGCCGTAGTAGTCCTTCTGCGTGACCGGGTCGTACTTGTGGTCATGGCACTGCGCGCAGGCCACGGTCATGCCCAGCCAGGTCGTGGTGGTGGTCTCGACCCGGTCGAAGAGGTTGTTGAAACGCTGCTCCTCGGCGATGTTGCCGCCTTCGCCGTTGAGGATGTGGTTGCGCACGAAGGCCGTGGCGATCTTCTCGTCCAGTCCGGCGCCGGGCAGGAGGTCCCCGGCGAGCATCTCGGTGCTGAGCCGGTCGAAGGGCTTGTCGGCGTTGAGGTTCCTCACCAGCCAGTCGCGCCAGACCCATTGGAACGTGTCGCCGTCCTGCTGGAAACCATTGCTGTCGGCGTAGCGCGAGGCGTCCAGCCAGGGCAGCGCCATGCGTTCGCCGTAGTGCGGCGAGGCCAGCAGGCGATCGACCTGCTTCTCATAGGCGTCGGGGCTCCGGTCCGCGACGAACGCGGCCGTTTCCTCCGGCGTGGGCGGCAGCCCGGTCAGGTCGAGCGAGAGCCGGCGCAGCAGCGTCTCGCGGGAGGCTTCGGGTGACAGCCTGAGGCCCGCCTGTGCGAGCCGCTCCGCCACGAAGGCGTCGACGGGTTGCTTCTCCCCGTTCGCCGGCACGGCGGGCCGCACCGGGGCGACGAACGCCCAGTGCTCCCTGTATTGGGCGCCTTCGGCGATCCAGCGGCGCAGGGTCTCGCGCTGCTCGGGCGACACCTTACGGTGGGACTCCGGCGGCGGCATGACTTCCTCCGGATCCTTGGAAAGCAGGCGTTTGACCAGCTCGCTCGCGTCCGGATCGCCGGGCACGAAGGCCTTGCCCGCGAGCGCGTCGGCGCGGACGTCGAGCCTCAGGTCCGCCTTGCGTTTGTTGCCGTCGGGGCCGTGGCAGTAGAAGCAGTTTTCCGAAAGGATCGGACGCACGTCATCGTTGTAGTCGACCGGCTTGGCGGAGGCCGAGGCGGCGAGCAGGCAGAGCAGGGCGGTGGAGGGGCGTGCCATCATGGTGACATTTTACAGGTTATGCCGCAATCAGGGTATGTCGCAGGCGGGGCGGTCGGATGGATTATCCGACCACGCTTCAGTCAGCCGTCCGCCCGGCTGGTTGCAACGTAATCATTGCATCCATGCGTAGCCGTGTCGCATGCGGCCTCGGACCGCAGGGCTGACGGGGCTTTGGTGTTGCTGGAAGGCCCGCGCCGAGGTCTGCTGGGTTCAGTGCGCCTCCTGGACCGATACCTTCTAGCCGAGTGGGCTAAAGTGTTTACCCTATGCCTGCTCGCGCTTGGCGGCATCCAGGTGCTTTCGGTGCTCTACAACTACGCCCCGGACTTCCTCGCCTGGGATTCGGACGTCATCACCGTGCTCGAGTTCCTGGCCCTGCGTTCCTTCGGAGGCGTCCATCTCCTGGTGCCGATCTCCCTGCTGCTTTCGGTCATCTACGTGCTCGGTTCGCTCAACCGCAACTCGGAGCTCGCCGCGATCCGTGCCGCCGGGGTGGGCATGTGGAGGCTCACCGCCCCGCTCTGGGCCGTGGGGTTCGTCTCCGCCGCCCTGCTGGCCTTCGCCGGGGCCTTCCTCGTGCCGGACGCGATGGAGGCGGAGCGCGAACTGCTCGAGCGCGAGCAGTTCCGGGCGCTGCGCTCCCAAGGCGTCGTCGCGGCTACGGCCGGCAACGCCGAGTTCGTCTCCTTCGAGAACGCCCGGGCGCGCCGGCTTTGGCTCATCGCCCGGCTCGGAGTCACTGCGGGACAGGCCTTCGAAGTCACCGTCCACGGTTTCGACCCCTCCGGACGCGAGGTGCGCACCATCACGGCCCGCTTCGCCGAATTCAAGGAGTCGGGGGGACGCTGGCGCTGGACTTTCCGCGACGGCAGGGACCTGCGTTTCGATTCGGCCACGGGTTCGCTCGTCGCCCAGCCCAAGTTCACGGTGCTGACGCCGGAGGAGTTCGACGAAGATCCCGAGGTGATGGTGCTCTCCGCCAAGGATCCCGACCGACTGTCCTTCCGTGAGGTGTCGCGTTACGTCGAGCACGCCGGCGAGCGCGGCACCGCGCACCAGTCCGCTTACGTCATGCGCTACCACACTATCCTCAGCGCGCCTGCGGTCTGCCTGGTGGTGATCGCCGTGGCCATCCCCTTCTCCGTGACCGGGGAGCGCGTGAGCCCGATGGTGGGCGTCGCTAAGACCTTCGGACTTTTTCTCGGCTTTTATTTCCTCTCTTCCGTCTGCCGGGCCTATGGAGAGAGCGGGGCCATTCCGCCCGTGCTTGCGGCCTGGCTGCCGGCGACCCTTGTCGCGATCTGGGCCCTTCCGCGCCTACGCGCCGTCGACTGAGTCATGCTACGTGCCATCCGCATCCGCCCCGGCCGCCCCGTGCGGGCCATGAAGGGGCATCCCTGGGCCTTCCTCGGAGAGGTCGAGGTGGCCGGCGCGCCTCCGAAGGACGGCGACTGCATCGAGCTCACCGACCCCAAGGGGCGGAGCCTCGGGGCCGGTCTCTGGAACGGGAAGTCACAGATTGCCTGGAGGCGCTACTCGCGCCGCCCCGTGAGCCTGGACGGTCCGCTGTTGGAGGAGCTCATCACGGCGGCCGTGCGGCGTCGCGGCGATGGTCCGGTCTGCCGCCTGGTGTGGTCCGAGGCCGACAGTCTGCCGGGGCTCGTCGTCGACCGTTATCACGACCTGCTCTCAATCCAGGCGCTGACGTGCGGGGTCGACCGCCGCCTCGCCACCATCATCGATGTTCTGCAGCGTCTGCTGAAGCCGCGCGAGATTGTGCTTCGCAACGACGCCGCGACGCGTAAGCTCGAAGGGCTGCGACAGGAGATACGGACGGTTTCAGGCAAGCCCCTTGAGCCTTCCTGGATGGAGGTCGGCGGCGTGCAGGTGCTCATCGACCTCATGGGCGGTCAGAAGACCGGCACCTACCTCGATCAGCTCGATCAGCATCAGAATGTCGCGAAGCTGGCCAAGGGTCGCCGCGTGCTCGATGCTTTCTGCAACCAGGGCGGCTTCGGCCTCGCCTGCGCCCAGGCCGGCGCCGCCAGCGTGCTCGGCCTCGACCAGTCCGAAGATGCCATCGCCGCCGCCCGCTCGGCCGCCGAACGCAACGGACTCAGCGCCTTGTTCGAAGTCGCCAACGTCTTCGACTGGTTCACGGAGCACCGGGAGGCGTCCTTCGACCTCATCGTGCTCGACCCGCCGCCCTTCGCCCGCAGCAAGGACGCCGTCGACGGCGCCCTCCGCGGCTACAAGGAACTCAACCTGCGCGCGCTCCGTCTGCTCGCCCCGGGCGGCATCCTCGCGACCTACTCCTGTTCGCACCGCGTCTCGGATGAGATGTACCTCGAGGTCGTCGAAGCCGCTGCGTCGGACGCCCGTCGCGAGGCTGTCATCCTGGAGCGCACTTCCCAGCCGGCCGACCATCCGGTGCTGCTGAACTTTCCGGAGAGCCGCTATCTGAAGGGATTCATCGTGGAGATTCGGGCTTAACCAGCGGACCTTTTCCGCTTTCATCCCACCATGATCGTCTCCCTCCGCGGCAAACTCATCGAGGCAGGCGTCCTGCGCGTCGTCATCGAGGCCTCGGGCGTCGGCTATGAGGTCAACGTCCCGGTGACCACCGCGGAGCGTCTCCCGAAGGTCGGATCGGAGGTCTGCCTGCTCATCCACCACGTCTTCCGTGAGGACGGTCAGGCCCTCTACGGCTTCGCGGTCGCCGAGGAGCGCGACTTCTTCCGGCTGCTGGTCGAGAAGGTGTCGGGCGTCGGCCCCAAGATGGCGCTGAACATCCTCAGCCGCCTCGCGCTGCCGATCCTGCGGGACGCGATCATCCGCGGCGACGTCGCGCTGCTTTCCCAGTGCCCCGGCGTCGGCAAGAAGACCGCCGAACGCCTCGTCATGGAGCTCAAGGACAAGGTCGGACTCGAAGGCCCTGGCGCCGCCCCGGCGGCCGCCGCGACCATCGTCGCCGCCCAGCCCACGCCTGCGACCGACGCCGTCGCCGCGCTCATCGCGCTCGGTTTCAAGGCTGCTGACGCCGACAAAGGCGTGCGCGCCGCGCTGACCAAGCTCGGCGCCGGCGCCACCGCCGATCAGTTGGTGAAGGCCGCGCTCGGGCGCTAACGCGCCCTCGCGAGGGGACACGTGGGCACGGTGACATGGGGACACGGGGAGACCCATGCGCGCATAGGACTGAGTTGAGGACTGCGTAGAGGGCTGAATTGAGGACTGAATGTATCGGAGGAAAGGCGCTCACTTTGAGTACCAGCCGCTATATCCTACCCAAGGCAACGATGCGTCGTCCCCTCGTCCACGTGTCACCGTGCCAGCTTGTCCCCTTGCGATTACTTCAGCCCCAGCACGTCTTCCATGCCGTAGAGGCCTGCGGGCTGGCTCTTCAGCCAGCGGGCGGCGCGGATGGCGCCTCGCGCGAAGATCTCGCGGTTCGAGGCCTTGTGCGTGAGTTCGAGGCGTTCACCTTCGGCGGCGAACAGGACCGTGTGGTCGCCCACGACGTCGCCGCCGCGAATCGCGTGCACGCCGATTTCGTTGAGCGGGCGTTCGCCGACGAGACCGTCGCGACCATGCTTGAGGGCTTCCTTGGCGAGCTTGCGCTCTTCGAGGAGAATCTTGAGGAGCGTCTCGGCGGTGCCGGAGGGTGCGTCCTTCTTGAGGCGGTGGTGCATCTCGAGCACCTCGACGTCCCAGCGGCCGACGTCGGCGAGCGAGCGGGCGGCCTGGCGCACGAGCGCGTTGAGGAGCGTGACGCCCACGGAATAGTTGCCGGCCCAGACGACCGGGAGACCCTTGATGGCGGCGGTGATCGCGGCCTTTTCCTCGGCGGTGTGGCCGGTGGTGCCGATGACGAGTGGCCTTCTGTGCTGGGCGCAGAGCTGCGCAACGGCGAGGGTCGCGGAGTGGAGGGAGAAGTCGATGACGACGTCAGCCGCGCCGATGTGCGCGGCGAGGCTGTCGCCCTGGTCGACGCCGGCGGCGATGACGGCCTGCTCGGACGCGGCCACGTGGGTGAGGGCGAGGCCCATGCGGCCCTTGGCGCCGTTGAGGAGAATGCGGATGGGGTGGCTCATCGGAGGGAGGCGAGGGTGACGTCGGCGGCCTTCTCGACGAGGAGGCGGTTGGCCTCGGACATTTCGCAGAGGGGCAAACGGACTTCGTCCGAACGGATGATGCCGGCGCGCATCATGCAATGCTTCACGGGCACCGGGTTGGGTTCGACGAAGAGGGTCTTGAAGATTTCAGCCAGTTTGTCGTGCAACGCTTTCGCTTCCGCGAACTGCTTCGTGCGCGAAAGCTTGGCGAGCCTGGCCACCGGCCCAGGGATGAGGTTGGAGACGACCGAGATGACGCCCTGGGCGCCGACCTCGGCGAAGGGCAGGGTGAGCGCGTCGTCGCCGCTGAGCACGATGAACTCGGCGTCGGACTCCTTCACGAGGCGCGCGGCCTTCTCGACCTGGCCGCCGGCCTCCTTGATGCCGATGACGTGACGGAACTTCGCGCGAAGGCGCAGTACGATTTCCACCGAGATCTCCACCCCGCAACGTCCGGGAATCGAGTAGAGCATGATTGGCTTGGCGGTGGCCTCGGCGACGGCGGAGAAATGACGGAAGAGTCCCTCTTGGCTGGGCTTGTTGTAGTAGGGCGCGACCAGCAGGAAGGCGTCGGCGCCCGCCTCGTCGGCACGGCGGGTCAGGTCGAGGGCCTCCGCGGTCGAATTGGAACCGGTGCCGGCCATGACGGGGACCCGCCCGGCCGCTTGCTCGACCGTGTGAGCAATCACGTCGACGTGCTCGTCGTAATCCAGCGTGGGTGACTCCCCCGTGGTGCCCACTGAGACCAGGCCGTCGATGCCCGCCGTAATCTGCAGATCCACCAGTCGGCGCAGGTCCTCCCAGCAGACCTTCCCGTCGAGGAAGGGCGTGACGAGCGCGGTGTGGGCCCCGACGAAGGAGCGGGGGCCGAACGGTGCGCGACTGGAGCCGGAGGCGGACATGTCTCTGAGGAGGACCGGGGAAACAACCCCGCCCGCTCCCCGGAGACAAACCTATTTAGGGACAGGGCTGGGGACAGGGACAGGGCCGGGGCTGGGGCATGCAAGCCGAATACGGGGCGCTCAAGGCGCGGGACCGACCAGTAACCGGTTGTTTTCGGTGTCGCAGACGTAGAGCCGTCCGTCGGGACCGATGCGGGCCCCGTGCGGGCGGTTGAGCTGCGTGCTGCTCCAGTCCGTGCCGACCGCGGAGCCCTTCTTCCCGTCGCCCACGATGGTGCGGATCGTCCGCTTCACCGGGTCGAAGAGACGCAGGCAATGGTTCTCCGTGTCCAGGATGAGCACATTCCCCTTGGCGTCCATCGTCACGTATTTCGGGCCCCGCATGTTGGCCTCGGCCGCTGGGCCGTCAGTCGCCGGCCCCGCCTGGCCCGACTTGTTCACGACCACTTCCAGCTTCCCGTCCTTGACCGCCACGAGCGCGTTGCCGCCGCGCAGCAGCGCGTAGACCGTGCCGTCCTTGGCGACGCAGGTCGCGCGCACGTCGCCCATCGGGGCGTTCAGCGCGTCGTCGCCGTCCTTGGGCAGGCCGCGCTTGCCGTTGCCGGCGAGCGTCGTGACGATGCGCGTCTTCAGGTCGATGCGGCGCACGCGGTGGTTGCCGATGTCGGCCACGGTCATGAAGGAGCCGTCGGGGCTGAGCGTGCTGCACATCGTGATGTTGAATTGCGCCTGCTCGGCGGGGCCGCCGTCGCCGCCGAAGCCGGACTTGCCCGTGCCGGCGAAGGGCGTGGCGACGTGCGTCTTCGGGTCGAGGCGGACGATGCGGTGCTGGAAGCTGTCCGCGAGGTAGATGGAGCCGTTGGGAGCGATGGCGACGTCGTGCATGCCGTTGTAGACAGCCGGCGCGAAGTCCAGGGGCTTGGCGGGGGCCGGCGGGTTCGGCGCCTTGCCCCGGCTGTCCCATTTCACGCCGGAGACGTACTCAATCCTGCCGTCATGCAGCCTGAAGACCCGGTTGGCCGGCTGGAACTCCACGCCGTAGGCGTCGCCCTTGGCATCAAACGCGATGCTGAAGGGCTCGTGCAAGTCTTCGGCGCCGGGCAGGCGGATGACTTCGATCGCGCTGCAGGCGTGTGCGGCGAGCAGCAGTGGCAGCAGGAGTGAGCGCATGGGGCCGACGATGGCGCGCCGGCATCCCTCCGCAAGATTCGGTTCGACCCCGGTGAGCGCGGCGGCATTGACTCCGTCGATGCCGCAGGCGCTGCCCTTGGTCGTGCGCGAGCTCGGGGGTGAAGGAGCTCCCGTGCTGGTGCTCCACGGACTGCTCGGGTCCTCGCGTAACTGGCAGTCCGCCGGCGCCGAGATTGCGTCACGCGGCTTCCGCGTGTCGGCCGTCGATCTCCGCAATCACGGCGCGTCCCCCTGGGATGACGACTGCTCCTATGCGGCGCTTGCGGTCGACGTCGCCGAACTCATCACGCGCAGGTTTGGCGGCCCGGTGCATCTTGTCGGTCACAGCATGGGTGGCAAGGCGGCCATGCGCCTCGTGATGGACCGCCCCAGGCTCGTCTCCCGTCTGACCGTGGTGGACGTCGCACCACGCGACTACTCGAATCGCCTGCTTACCGAGTTTATCGCCATGGCATCGCTCGAGCTCGCATCCGTGACCTCGAGGAAGGACGCCGACGCGCGTCTCGCCGCGACGGTGCCCGACTGGGGCCTGCGGCAGTTCATCCTCACCAACCTCGGCCAGGACGGGTCTGGTCGATGGCGTTGGACCGTCAACCGCGAGGCCCTCACGCGCTCCCTGCCGGCGATCCTCGCCAATCCGTTGGCCCTGGGTGAAACGTGGGGCGGACCGACGCGTTTCATCCGCGGCGGCAAGTCCGGCTACGTGCGCGACGAAGACCTCGCGGCCATCCGGACGCAATTCCCGTCGGCTGACGTCGTCACCCTGCCGGAGAGCGGCCACAATCCGCATTTCGACGCGCGCGGCGGTTTCGTCGACGCCGTCGTGAACTGAACCTCAGCGCACTGGCCGTCCTGCGAGCCGACGGACTGCCAGCCAGCCCGCGAGAATGGCGAGCAGCGTCAAGGCCATGTAGGTCCAGCGGTTCCTTCGATCCGTGCCTGAGGTTGCCTCGTGGGCTGAAATCAGCGGCGACTCGTCGCCCGCGACCATCATCGTCCAACGGGCCTTCTCTCCCGGCTTCCGCTCGTCCAGCATCCAGAGCAGCACCGTATGGGGGCTGGCCTCCGGCATGCGAATCACGAAGTTACGTTCAGCGGGCTGCCATTCCCATTCCGCGTTCTGCAGCCGGTAGGCCTTGGCGAGCTCCTCTGGCGTGTGCTGGAACGGCGAATCCGTTTCCAGCTTCGTCGAAACCGTGAGGGCCGGTTCGCCCACCTCCCGCGTGAACGGCGCCGTGCCGGAGTCCGTCGAGAGGAGAAAGAGGTCCGCCATCGCCTCGGTCATCCTGGCCTGGTCGCGAATCAGGTAATTGGCGTCCAGGTCGGCCGTGACCCGCATCGCGCAGGAGCCATTGGTGCGCAGTGTCAGTCGTGCTACCAGCACCTCGCCGTTGTGCCCGGACACGGACATGGGGAGCGCGAGGGCTCCCCATGCGAGGACCAGTCTGAGGGCCTGGCCGATCACTTCCGGTCCCAGCGCAGCACCCGTCCGAACGTGTTCCATTCGGTCTCAAGGATGTTGCCGTCGTTGTCGAAGGTGATACCGTGCGGTGAGGTCACGACGCCCGTACGCCACTCCGCGGGCTTCATGCGGGGTGTGTTCGTCTGCCCCTTGTTGTCATTGGCGCCGAGCTCGGCGACCATTCGGTTGGACTTGTCCCAGACCGACACCCGTCCGGCGATCTCCGCAACGCACATCAGGTCCCCGTGGAACGAGGCCGAGGACGGGTTGCGGAGGCCGGTCTTGGCAATCAGTGACGGATTGCCGCCGTCGAGGTCGAGGTGGAACATGCGGTTGTTGCCGCGGTCGAGGCAGAGGATGCGGGCGGGGCTGAAGCGGGTGTCGATGAAGACCTTGTGCGTGTTGGCGAAGCCCTTACCGTCCACGATCTGGGTCGGGCCGCCGAAGACCGACTTGAACGCCCCCTTGGTGTCGAAGCGGAAGATCCAGCTCTTGCCGTAGCCGTCGACGACGTAGATGTCGCCGTCGGGGCCCACGTCGAGCCCGGTGAGCTTCAGCGCGTTCACCTCGGCGCCCTTCTTGTCCTTGGCCTTGCCCTTGTCGGCGGGGAAGGCGTCGGCCTTAATCTCCAGCACCACCGTGCCGTCGAGGCGGCACTTGATCACGCGCTGTTCGGCGAGCACGGCGCCGTAGATGAATTCGCCCTCGGCGGTCTTGCGGATGACGAAGCCGTGCAGCGAGCCGGGCAGGGCAAGGGTCTTCAGGTGCTTCCCGTCCTTGCCGTAGACCTGGAGGCCGGCGTTGGCGTCCTGGACGCTGACATAGATGTTGCCCGCGGAGTCGACGGCAATCTCGCCGTGGCCGTTGCCGATGGTCTCGCGGCCGGCGGGGCGACCGAGGAAGTCGGGGCGCAGTTCATACTTGGGCTCGGCGGCTAGGAGGTTGGCGCACACGGTGAGGAGTGCGGTGAGGAGTGCGGTGAGGCGAAGGGCGTTCATGGGGCGGATTTTTTCGAAATTAGGGTTCGCTCCGCCGAGATGCAAGGTCGGGTTCGGGGCTTTCGGCTTCACACCCACCTCCGGTGCGGCAATCTATTCGGCACCCCCATGAGACTCCACCGCCTCCTCTCCGTCCTCGTCGCCTGCGCCGCGTCCACGCTCTCGGCCGAATCTCTATTCAACGGCAAGGACCTCTCCGGCTGGCGCAAGCCCGCCGCCGAGGGCTTCTGGAAGGTCGAGGACGGCGCGCTGGTCGGGCTCAACGACCCCGCCCTCGCCGACTACAAGAAGGGCTCGATGCTCTACACCGAGAAGGAGTACAAGGACGTCGTCGTCGAGTGCGAGGTGCGCTTCGAAGGCGAGATCGACAGCGGCATCATGGTGCGTCGAGACGAGTCCGGAAAGCGCGACATCCAGATGCAGATCGGCGTCTCCCGTTCGCTCAAGAAGGACATGACCTGCGCCTTCTACTGCGTCATCCCCGACAGCAAGCCCGTCAAGGCCGGCTACCCCGAGTCCGGCTGGGCTCCCAAGGTCGCCTCGCTCTGGAAGAAGGGTGAGTGGAACAAGATCCGCTTCCAGGCCAAGGGCGACACCTACACCGTGTGGCTCAACGGCGAGCAGGTCTCAAACTACGTCGACGCGGGCTATCCCAAGGCCGCGCCCGTCGGCCTGCAGGTCCATGGCGGCGTGAAGATGCGTGTCGAGTACCGCAACGTCACGGCGCAGGCGCTCTGAGCGGGGCGTGCGACCCGACCGTCGCAAGTTCCTGACGACCGCGGCGCTCGCGGCCGGGCAGGTGCCCTTCGTCGGCTGCGTACGCACTCTGACAGGCCCCCTTTCGGCGTGGTGGCCGACCCGCAGTACGCCGACATCCCTGATCGCGGCCGGCGGTGCTATCGCGCCTCGGTGGGCAGGCTGACCGAGGCGGTCGCCGAATTCAACCGGCGCGATCTCGACTTCTGCGTCAACCTCGGCGATGCGATCGACCGCGACTGGACGAGCTTCGACGCAATATTGGCGCCCGACGCCTACGCCTTCGTGAGCCTCACCGGCGACCGCATGCTCATCGAGGGGCGGGGCAGGGAGCCTTCGCGCGAGCTCGTCCTTCGTCCCGTCTGAGACGCCGTTTCACTTCTCCTGCGCGGCGTCGGACCTGTCCGCCGTCTTCGCATCCCCGGAAAACAAGTCGGTCAGCCGGAAGGGCGTCGGCAGGCGTCGTCCGGCACGCGGATCCTTGCCCGACACGCCGTCGGGAAGCCGCCGCGTCTCGCCGGATGCGGCCGCCTGCTTCGGGTCACCGGGTCCTTCCATGCGGTTGACCTTGGGCGCCGTCCTGTCCGCGGCTTCCGTGCCAGTCCCGACCGCGATGGGCTTCGTCACTCCCTCAGTCCTGGGCTTCGCATCGGAACCGGCTCCGATGCCGAGGGGCGTGCCGGCGGTCCGTCGCCGTTCGGCTTCCGACAGTCCGGGCATGCCGATCTTGGCGGCCGCACCCTTGGCTTTCATGTCGGCGGAATCCAGACCGGGAAGTCCCTGGCTGGCGGGGCCGCCCTTTCCGACGCCGGCGCCGACTTCTTTGCCTGAGAGCGGGATGACCGCGACGGTCCGTGCGGGGTTCTTCGGATTCGGTACGCCCAGCGGGAGCTTGCCCGCAGGCCTTTCGGGTGTGGCGGAGACTTCGCCCGGCGAAGGCAGGCCCGTGCGCGACCCTTGCGGTCCGGAGCGGACGGAATCATCCGGATTCGGAAGCCTTGCCCGGGCGTCGGCCTTCATCGCCGCTGACGGAACTTCCGCTGTGGGCAGGCCCAGGGCCGCCCGCCGAAGTCTGCCGTCTGCATCCGGACGCATCGGAACGGCCGTTATTTTTCCTGGCGCAACAGCGGGCGGTTCGGAGCGCATCTCACCTCTGCCGGCCAGCCGGGCTTCGGCAGGCTTCGCATAACCGGGCGCGGCTGTGGTCGCGGACGCAGGCGGGGCCGGCGAAGCGACGGCTTGCGGCCGTGCCTGCGTTTCAGGACGGGTCTTACCGCTTCCTCCCGACGCAGTGTTTCGGCCCCCTCCGCCTATGAGCTCGATGATTTCGACCGAGCCCGCGCCCTGTTCCGTGCGGCAGCCAACCAGCGGCAGGCATGCCGTGGCGGTGAAGAGCAGCATGCCGGTCGGGGCGCGCATCCTTTCAGTTCACTGGGCCATCAGCCGCATCGCCGTGACCAACGGAGGGCCGGCCTTCGCGTCGAACTTGGCGGACATGCTGAACTTGGCCGTCCTGGCCGAGGTGACGGATTTCTCCACCCGCACCAGCTTGGGACCTGCACGGGGGTCGTCGCCCAGCGCTGAGCGCAGACGTTCGATGAGCGGATCGAAGTCGAGCGTGTCGGCGCAGCGATTGAGAAGCTTCCAGCCCAGGTCGGCGTCGCCGGGCGTATCCTTGCGAGCGAGTCCTGCCATCGGGTCTCCGGTGACGTTGAAGCGGTCGAACCGATAGGCGTGGGAGCCTTTCACCGAGAGGGAGTCACGACCCGTCGCGCTCACGGCCACCGACAGCTCGAAGTCCGTGGCCGCGCGCGCCGCTTCATAGCGCGCCTTCGTACGCGCGTCCATCGGCATGCGGCTGAAGAGGCGGGCGGCGTCGATCCAGAGGCCGAGCGCTCCGTCGGCGGCGACGGCCTGCGTCGGAACGCGAGCGGCGGCGGGCGGCGCTAAGGCGAGCCGCATCTCATGCTCCACGCACGGCGCGGCGGGGTTTCCTTCGAATTCGATCAGGATGACTGCGGCGCCCGGCACGAGGCCGAAGGTTAGGAAGCCGCCTTCTGGGTCCATGTAACGTCCCTGCCCGTGACGAATCATGGAGCGGCTGCGGGAGGAGGCCGTGCGTTCGCCCCCTTCGCGGAGGGAGGCCCCGATTTCGTCAGTCAGCCGCGAGAGAGACGATTCGGCGAGATTGGCGTCGGCGACCTTGAGCACGAGCCCGCAAATCACCACCGGGCGCTGTCCGTCGCCGGAGGCCCCGGAGGGGAATTTGGCGAAAGCATGCACGTCCGCACGCGGATCCAGACCGTTCTTCGCGAGGTCGGCGACGGCTGCGGTGAGGCCCCTGCCTCCGCCGCGCTCGAGCCAGTCCGGCAGGCCGGTCGCTCCGCTGCTCAGCAGGCTGGGGCTGAGCGTCATGACCGCAAAGCTGTCGCTGGGGATCAGTGCGGTTGCGCCATGCCCGCGGTCGTGGGCCGGTTCCTCAGGAGAGGTGATCCAGACGATGAGCCAGATGAGCGCGATGCCGACCCCGATGGCGACAATCGTCTCGAGGGAGAGTCCGCGGCGTCCCGAGGCGGCCGCCGGAGCGGTCGCCGCGGCGGGCTGCGGTCCGGCCCCGACGGCCGCGGGGCGCGGCCCCAGCAGCGTCATGTTGAAGGCCACCACCAGCGTGACCGCCAGCGGGTCGAACACCGTCACCAGCGTGAGCATCAGCCATTTGACCACGTCGGTCGCCTCGGTGTCGAACGCGCGGGCGACGAACCGGTATGAGCCGATGTCCGTGGCCGCGATTCCATCGCGGAGCTTCTGGATCTCCGCGGCGCGGTCGCGGTTCGACCGGTAGAGCCCCTCGACTTCCGCGTCGGTCAGGCCCGTGCGCGTCTGGCCTTGCTCCTGGAGTCCGGCGAGCTGCTTCTCGAGCGCCGCCACCGCGGCTTCGCCCGAGCGGCGCAGGGACTTCTCCTCGTCGTCGAGCCGGGTCAGCTCGCGCGTGAACTGGTCGCGCAGCGAGGCGACGTCCTTGGCCGATTCCGAACTGACCTTGGACTGGTCGGCGCGGAGCCGTTCCACGCGGGCGACCCCCTCGGCGCGTAGCCTCGTGATTGCGGCCGTGGATTCCGCCAGCTTCGCGAGGATCGCGTCCCGCTCGGGCTTCTGCTGCTCGCGCAGCTCCTGGCCTTTGCGCACGTTGTCCTGTTCGAAGATGAGGAAGGTCGTCGTGCCGCGCGCCGTGTAGGCCGCCACGGCCTGGTCGAGCACCTTGATGCGTTCGTTGAGCGCGGCGATGGCGGACTCCTCGGCGACGATCGCCTTGGCCACCGAGGCCTCCTCGGCCGCGATGCTCTTGGCGAGCGTGGAGCCGAGGCCGTCGGCACGGCCGGAGGCCGAGGAGAGTTCCTGCGCACGTCGGGACTCCAGGGCCTTGCGTTGTTCCTGGATGCGGGCGAGCGACTGCGCAAGCGACTCCTCGGCCTGCGAGAGACGGCCCTGGAGCTTAGCGATGTCCTCGCGGCTGGCCGTGCTGACGCGCACCGTGCGCCCCTTGGCGTCCTCGATGCGCCGTTGCGTCTCCGCCATCGCCCGCTCGAGGTCGGCGATCTCGGCCTCGCTCCGGGAGATGCGCGTGGCCGTCTCCTCGAAGGCGCGGGCCAGGTAGCCGTAGTTGCCCAGCGAGGTGATGCCGATGAGCGCGACCACTGCGAGCGTGAGGTAGAAGCGAAGCGCGCCTGCGATCTGGTGCCAGTAGCGGTAGAGGAACGACGCGGCGACCAGCTTCCCGATCTCCAGCGAGGAGGCCATGATTATCACCGCGACCTCGGCCCCCGTGAACAGCTTGCCCAGTCCGAGCACTGAAAAGTAGGCCGAGCACCCGGCGATGAACAGGGCGGAGGCGAGCAGGACGGCGCGGAAGCCGAGCGTAAGCGTCCGGGAATCCTTGGGGGTGGTCGGGGATTCGGAGACGGAGCTCATCGGTGAAATATGTGAAACCGAACCTTTTGCGGTGGGCCGCGGGGCGTCTCTCTTTCTTGTCCAAGTGCCGATGGTTGCAACACAAGCCCTGTTTGCCGCCACCCTGCATTTCAAAGACACTGCCTTTTGGATGTTTTCCTTAAATCAGTTCAGTACTCTTTTTCTTAAACCATTGATAATTATCAATTTGTGAATAAAATCAGCGGGTTTTACCATAAGGTCGATTTGTAGGGGCATTTCCCTATGTTTTTTACACTCGCTTCTGCCCATTTTACGGCAAAAAACGACACTTTCTGGATGCCCCCACCCCAGTCTCGGACTTACGCCCTAAACATCTGCTGATTAACACTTTCACCCGACGATTGAAAAACAGGAAAACGTGCGCCGCGTTGCAACCTAAAGGCCTTTCGATTGACGTAATCTTTTAAATAGCCCCACCATGAAACTCCATAAGAACTGCCAAGGCGACCACCCCGACTTCCTGTCCGCTCTCAGCCGACGTGACTTCCTTCAGGTCGGGGTGTTCGGAACCATTGGTCTCAGTCTGCCCGAGATGCTCAGGTTGCAGGCCCTTGAGATTTCTAAGGTGGAGTCATTCCCGGCGCTCGCCGACGCGGTAATCCACATCTACCTGCCAGGCGGCATCGCGCAGCACGAGTCCTGGGACCCGAAGCCCTTCGCCTCGCCCGACTACCGCGGCCCCTTCACGCCGATTAAGACCTCCGTCCCCGGCGAGTACGTCGGCGAGAAGTTCGTCAACATTGCAAAGATCATGAACAAGCTCACCGTCGTCCGTTCGATGACGCACGGCGAGGCCGCCCACGAACGTGGCACCCACAACATGTTCACCGGTTACCGTCCGAGCCCCGCGATCAAGTTCCCCAGCTTCGGTTCCGTCATTTCGCATGAGCAGGGCACCCGCAACAACCTGCCGCCCTACGTCGTCGTCCCCAGCCAGTCCATTCCCGAGCAGGGCACCGGCTACATGAGCAGTGCCTTCGGCCCCTTCGCGCTGGGCAGCGACCCCGCCTCCAAGGACTTCACCGTCCGCGACCTCCTGGCTCCCAAGGAAGTCACCACCAGCCGCTTCGACCGCCGCCGCGGCATGCTCGCCGCCGTCGACGAGCACTTCCGCACCGTCGAGAAGTCCGACGCGATCAGCGCGATGGACAGCTTCTACCAGGCCGCCTACGGTCTCGTCAGCAGCAGCAAGGCCCGCGAGGCCTTCGACCTCTCCAAGGAGCCTGACAAGCTGCGTGACGAATACGGCCGCAACACCGCCGGCCAGCGCCTCATCCTCGCCCGCCGCCTCGTCGAGGCCGGCGTGCGCATGGTCTCCGTCACCTACGGAAGCTGGGACCACCACTCCAACGTCCGCGGCGGATTCGATTCCAACGCGCCCGCCTTCGACCAGGCCTTCGCCCGCCTCATCACCGACCTCCACGACCGCGGCATGCTCAAGCGCACGCTGGTCATGGTCAGCTCCGAGTTCGGACGCACGCCCAAGATCAACGGCACCAACGGCCGCGACCACTGGCCGCGCGTCTTCTCCGTGGCCATGGCCGGAGGCGGCATGAAGGAAGGCTACGTCCACGGCGCCTCCGACGCCCTCGGCGGCGAGCCTGACCGCGACGCGGTCGGCCCCGAGGACCTCGCCAAGACCATGTACCGCTGCCTCGGCATCAACGCCGAGAAGCGCATCATGGCCGACGGCGGACGTCCGATTGACATCGTCAACGGCGGTCGCGTGATGAATGACTGGCTTGCCTGACCCGCGCGCCCCGCGTCGTCCGCCCGCGGCGGGCGTCCTCGGGGCGACCCGCCTGACCCGCCCATGCTGCTCCGTCTCCTCGCCCTCCTCCTGCTGACGGCCTCCGTCGCCCGCGCAGCCTACCCCGGCTTCAGTTCCACGAAGCCCTTCGGCGGCCAGATCGGCTCCGAGTTCCAGCTCACCGTCGGCGGGACCAACCTCGATGACTTCGAGGACCTCATGTTCTACACGCCCGGCTTCAAGGTCACCAAGGTAATCAGCCGTTCGGCGAACAAGGTCGAGATGATGGTCTCGATCGACAAGTCCGTCCGCCCCGGCAACCACGTCGTCCGCGTGCGCACGCGTACCGGCGTGTCGCACATGCGGCAGTTCTTCGCCAGCCCCTTCCCCAACGTCGAGGAGGCGGAGCCCAACAACGAGTTCACTCAGGCGCACACCGTCGCGCTCGGCTCCACCGTCGAGGGCGTGGTGCTCTCCGAGGACGTCGACTACTACAAGGTGGCCGTGAAGAAAGGGCAGCGCATCAGCGTGCAGGTCGACGGCCTGCGTCTCGGCGCCATCCCCCAGGGCGCGATGGATCCCTACGTGGCGATCCTGGACAAGGGACGCTTCGAGAAGGCGTTCTCCGACGACACCATCCTGCACCGTCAGGACGGCTACTGCTCCTTCATCTCGGAATACGACGGCGAATACTACGTGATGGTGCGCGAGTCCTCCTACCGCGGGTCGGGGAACTCCTTCTACCGCCTGCACGTCGGCGACTTCCCGAGGCCGGACGCCATCTATCCCGCCGGCGGCAAGGTCGGCGCCAAGCTGCAGGTCCGCTTCGTCGAGGGCCGTGAATCCTTCACCGAGGAGGTCCAGTTGCCCGCCGAGGAGGACGCCGACTTCATGCTTCTTCCGCGCACCCGCGCCAACACCCCCTCGGGCAACGTCTTCCGTCTCTCGTCCTTCGACAACACCCTGGAGGCCGAGCCCAACGAAACGGCGGAGCAGGGCACCCTCGCCGCCGAGGCTCCCGCCTACGCGCTCAACGGCATCATCGAGAAGCCCGGCGACGTGGACTTCTTCCGCATCCCGCTCAAGAAGGGACAGACCATCGAAGGGCGCGCCTTCGCCCAGACCTTCGGTTCCCCCCTCGATCCGACCGTGTCCGTGCTCAATTCGGCCGGCCGTCCCCTGACCTCCAATGACGACGGTGGCGGCATGCGCCGTCTCGACTCGCGTTTCCGCCTGACCGTGCCCGCCGACGGCGTCTACATCGTGCGCGTCTCCGACCACCTCGAGCGCGGAGGCCCCAACTTCGTCTACCGCATCGAGGTCGTCGCCTCGCAGCCCAGCCTGACCTTCGCGTCCCCCGACTACGTCGTCAACGACACCAGCTACCGTCAGTTCATGGCCGTGCCGCGCGGAGGCCGCATGGCCCTCCTCTTCAACTTCACCCGCAACGGCGTCGGCGGCGACTTCAAGTTCGAGGTGCCCGGCCTGCCCGTCGGCGTGAAGGCGCTGACCTCCGACGCTCCCGGCTCGCTGCCCAACGTGCCTTTCCTGCTCGAGGCCGCGCCCGACGCGCCGCTCGGGCACGGCCTTTCCTCCGTCCGTCTCGTGTCCGCCGATCCCGCCGTGAAAATCGTCGGACAGATGCGGCGCACCTACGACATCGTGCGCATCGGCAACGTCATCTACTACCAGGGCGTCGAGGACACGCTCCCGGTCGCGGTGATCGAGGAGGCCCCTTACTCCCTCGAGATCGAGAAGCCCGCCGTGCCGCTCGTGTGCAACGGCATCCTTCCTCTCAAGGTCGTCGCCAAGCGCAAGGAGGGGTTCAAGGGCCCCATCCGCGTCTTCATGACCTGGACTCCGCCCGGCATCTCCTCCCTCGGTGAGCAGACGATTCCCGAAGGTGGCGATTCCTGCGTCTTCCAGCTCAGCGCCAACGCGGGCGTGGCCACCCAGGCTTGGAACTTCACCGTGATGGGCGAGGCCGACGCTGGCAAAGGCCGCGTCTTCAACGCCGCCCCCTTCTGCGAAATCCGCACCGAGGACGCCTTTGTCGCCGCCAACGCCGTGCCCCTCACCGCCGTCGAGCGCGGCAAGGAGGCCGTGATGGCCACCAACTTCGAGGCCCCGCGCGCCTTCGAGGGAGAAGCCGTCGCCACGCTGGTCGGCGTGCCTGACACCATCCAGATCGCTCCCATCAAGGTCACCAAGGACACCAAGGAGATGCGGTTCAACGTCGTGACCACCGAGGCCTCCCCCGTGGGCAAGAAGGAGAACCTCTTCGTCCAGGTCGAGATCCCCGTCGGCAAGGGCACTTCCATCCATCGCATCGCCCTCGGTTCCTCCCTCCGCATCGACGCCCCCCGCAAGGCCACTCCCGTAGCCAAGGCCGCGCCTGCCGCCGCCCCCAAGGCCGCGGCGCCCGCCGCGCCCGCGCCCGTCGTGCTCTCCCGCCTCGAGCAGCTCCGTCAGGAGAAGGCCGCGGCCAAGAACTGATCCCTTCATGAGACTCTCAGCCCTCCTTCCGCTGCTGCTGGTCTCCCTGGCCGGAGCCGCTCCCGTGTCCTTTGACGAGGTGCGTCCCGTCCTCGAAGGGCGCTGCGTCGAGTGCCACAATCCGGCGAAGGTGAAGGGCAAGCTACTCATGACCACCCGTGAGGAGATGGCCAAGGGCGGCGAGAGCGGCGCGTCGCTGCTGAGTCCCAAGGACGGGGAGATCGTGAAGCGCATCACCCTGCCCAAGGGTCATGACGACATCATGCCCCCGAAGGACGGCCCTTTGGCGGCCGCTGAGATCGACCTTTTGCGCCGCTGGGTCGCCGAGGGCGCCGTCTGGACCTCCGGCGTCGTGCTCAAGGCCCGGGACAAGGCCGAGGAGACCGCGCGCGCCGAGCTGACCGCCAAGCTGGCCACCATCCAGAAGCTCGAGATTCTCCCTCCCTCCTTCTCGCTCGAGACCCGTCGCGACCTGCACCGTGTCGTCGTCTTCGCCACCTTCTCCGACGCCACCACGCGTGACGTGACCGCGTTCGCCAAGCTCAACGTCGCCGACGGCAAGATCGCCCGGCTCGACGGTTTCAGCCTCGCTGCCGCCGGCGACGCCGGCGCCACCGAGCTCGTCGCCCAGATCGGCGGCCTCACCGCCAAGGCGCCCGTCGCGGTCAAGGACGGCCTCAAGGATCGTGCCGTCTCGTTCCGTCTGGACGTGATGCCCGTGTTCCTCCGCGCCAACTGCAACAGCGGCGGCTGCCACGGCGCCGCCCGCGGCAAGGACGGTTTCCGCCTCTCCCTCTTCGGCATGGATCCCGCCGGCGACTACGTGCGTCTCACCCGTGAGATGGTCGGCCGTCGCATCAACCTGGCCATCCCCGAGGAAAGCACCGTCATCGAGAAGGCCGTGGGCGCCGTCCCGCATTCCGGCAACAAGCTCTACGACGCCGATTCGGCCTACAACAAGGCCGTCCTCGAGTGGATCACCAACGGGGCCAAGGACGATCCGGCCGACGTGGCCAAGGTCACCGGCATCGAGATCTTCCCCTCCCAGATCGTCCTGGAAGGGCCCGGCGCCACCCAGCAGATCACCGTCCGGGCCAAGTATTCCGACGGCACCGATCGCGACGTCACCGAGCTCGCCGTCTTCACGTCCAACAACGACCCCGTGGCCGCCATCACCAAGGGCGGTCTCGTGAAGTCGGGCGACCGCGGCGCGGCCTTCATGCTGGCCCGCTTCAACGTCTACAGCATCACCTCCCAGGTCATCGTCATCCCCCAGGGCCTGAAGTATGAGCGCCCCAAGGCCGAGGAGTTCAACTACGTGGACAAGGCCGTCAACGAGCGCCTGCACCGCCTGCGCATCCTGCCTTCCGAACTCTGCGACGACGAGACCTTCGTGCGCCGCGTGCACATCGACGTCGTGGGACTCTACCCCAAGCCCGACGAGATCCGCGCCTTCGTGGCCGACAAGTCCCCGGACAAGCGCGCCAAGCTCGTCGACGCCCTGCTCCAGCGCAAGGAGTTCACCGAGCTCTGGGTGATGAAGTGGTCCGAGCTCCTGCAGATCCGTTCCGGCATCAATCAGGGCAACAACGCGCCCCCCTTCTATAAGAACGCGCTGCTCTACTACAACTGGCTGGCCGACCGCATCGGCAAGAACGTGCCCATCGACAAGGTCGTGGTCGAGCTCCTCTCCTCCAGCGGCGGCACGGTCTCCGTCCCGTCGGTCAACTACTACCAAAACGAGCTCGATCGCCTGAAGCTCTCCGAGAACGTCGCGCAGGTGTTCATGGGCATGCGCCTGCAGTGCGCCCAGTGTCACAACCATCCTTTCGACCGCTGGACGATGGACGACTACTACGGTTTCAACGCCTTCTTCGCCCAGATCGGACGCAAGACGACCGACGACCCCCAGGAGGTCGTCGTCTTCAACAGCCACAACGGAGAGTCGCAGCACTTCCTCACCAAGCAGAACGTCAAGCCCAAGTTCCTCGGCGCCGAGGAGCCTGACCTCAAGCCGGGCGATGACCGCCGACGCGTGCTGGCCGAATGGCTGGCCTCGCCGCGCAACCCGTACTTCGCCCGTAACCTGGCCAACATCGTCTGGGCCCACTTCTTCGGAGTCGGCGTCGTAGATCCGGTCGACGACGTGCGCATCTCCAACCCGCCCTCCAATCCCGAGCTGCTCGACGAGCTCGCGAAGCGCCTGACCGATTACAACTACGACTTCCGTCGCATCGTGCGCGACATCGTGCTCTCGGCCGCCTACCAGCGCAGCTCGAAGCCCAACGAGACCAACGCCGGCGACCGCCTGAACTTCGCCCGCTCCCAAGTGCGCCGCGTCCGCGCCGAGGTCCTGCTCGACGCCATCTCGCAGATCACCGAGACCCCGAACAAGTTCCAGGGCCTGCCCCTCGGGGCCCGTGCGGTGCAAATCGCTGACGGCGCGGTGTCCAACTACTTCCTGACGACCTTCGGCCGCGCCAAGCGCGAGTCGGTCGCCTCCAGCGAGGTGAAGACCGACCCCTCGCTGTCGCAGGCGCTTCACTTGATGAATGGCGACGCCCTCAACGAACGCATCCGCCGCGGCAAAGTCGTCGAGACTCTGGTCGCCGCCGGCAAGAAGGACCCCGAAATCGTGGACGAGCTCTTCATGCGCGTCTTCGGACGCCGTCCGCTGCCCGCCGAGACCGCGGCCGTCGTGAAGTCGGTCGCCGCCGAGCCGGAGAGCCGGCTGGCGGTCCTAGAGGACGCCTTTTGGGCGCTGATGAACTCCAAGGAATTCTACTTCAATCACTGATCGCCCCGCATCGATGCGCGTCCGCCTGCTCATTCGCCAGTCCCTCGTCTGCGCCGCCTTGCTCAGCGTCTGCGCCCAGGCGCAGGACAAGCTGACGTACGATGACCACATCCGGCCCCTCCTTGAGAACAAGTGCTTCTCGTGCCACAACCCGGACAAGAAGAAGGGCGGCCTCGAACTGACGAGCTATGCCGGCCTCGTGGACGGCGGTTCCGGCGGTGCGGTCATCGACCCGGGCAATCCTTTGGCCAGCCGTCTCTGGACCTACAGCGCCAAGAAGGAGGAGCCCTTCATGCCGCCCGAAGGGGCGCCGCTTGACGCAAAGGACCTCGTGACGCTCGCCAAATGGATCGAGGGCGGAGCCCTCCAGTCCAAGAACAGCGTCGCGCGCAAGTCGAACCGTCCCAAGGTCGAACTGGCCGTCACCGGTTCCGCAGGCAAGCCCGACGGGCCCGCCGCGCGCCCCGAGCACGTGCTGCTCGAGCCCGTGGTCGTCACCCCGCGCACCACCGCGGTCGTCGCCATGGCCGCGAGTCCTTGGACCTCGCTGCTCGCCGTCGCAGGTCAGAAGCAGGTTCTTCTTTACGACACTGACACCCGGGAGCTCGCCGGCATCCTGCCTTACCCCGAGGGCTACGCCCGTTCGCTGAAATTCAGCGCCAACGGCTCGCTGCTCATCCTCGGAGGAGGCCGCGGCGGGAAGTTCGGACACGCCGTGGTCTGGGATGTGCGCACCGGACGGCGCATTGCCGAGGCGGGCAAGGAGTTCGATCAGCTGATGTCCGCCGACATCTCCCCAGATTACCGCCGGATTGTCATCGGCACCAACACCAAGAAGGTGAAGTGCTACGACGTGACCAACGGCGAGGAGCTCTACCTTATCTCGAAGCACACCGAGTGGGTCACGGGTGCCGACTTCAGCCCCGACGGCATCCTCCTCGCCACCTCCGACCGTAACGGAAATGTCATGGTCTGGGAGGCCGACAACGGCGGTGAGTTCTTCAACCTCGGGCAGCATCAGAAGTCGGTCACGGGTCTCGCTTGGCGCGCCGACTCCAACGTGCTCGCGAGCTGCTCCGCCGACGGCACGGTTTCGACCTGGGAGATGAAGACCGGTAAGCGCGTCGCCAACTGGACTGCGCACGGCGGCGGCGTCGAGGCCGCCTCCTTCACCCCGGACGGCCGACTGGTGACCTGCGGACAGGACGGCAAGGTCGCCCTGTGGTCCGTCGAGGGCAAGAAGCTCGGCGAGTCCCAGTCGCAAGGCGACGTGGTCTCTTCGGTGGTGGCCCTGCACGACGGCAAGTCCGCGGTTTCGGGTAACTGGCTGGGCGAGATCAAGTTCATCGACCTCACCAACGGGCAGGCCGCCGCCCAGATTTCATCTAATCCGCCCAAGATTGCCGACCGTATCGCGGAGACCGAGCGGCGCATCGCCGAGCTCGAGGCTTCGCTCGCGGCCAATCCCGTGACCGAGCCCACGCCCGTCGAGGCCGCCGATGCCACGCTTTCCAAGGCGCGTACCGCGCGGGCCGAGCTTCCCTCCCTGCGGGAGCGCCTCGTCACGCTGAAGGCCGCCCAGTTCAACGTCGGCCTGCTCTCCGAGCAGGACCGTCTCTCCAAGATCGAAGTCGACATCGCCGACCTCGTCGCAGCACGCACGGAGAACGAGGCCGCCGTCAAGCAGGCCGAGGCCAGGCTGCCGGTCGCCCGGCAGGCTCGCGATGACGCCGCCGCTAGGATTGCTCCGCTGGAGCAGGCCGTGGCCCTCATCAAGGGCGCGCTGCCCGCCATGGAGAAGAATCTCTCCGCGCCGCGTCAGGCCGAGGCCGAGGCAGCCGGACGTCTTGAGTCGCGCACCAGGACCGTCGCCGAGGCGCAGGCCGCCCTCGAGAAGGCCGTGAACACCAATCAGATGAACGTCAACGCCGCCAAGGCGGCCGTCGAGCAGTTCAACGCGTCCATCGAGCCCGTCCGTCTGCAGCGCAACGCTGCCCGCACTGCCGCCGAGGTCGCCGCCAATAACCTGGAGACCGCCCAAAAGATCCAGGCCTCGGCGGAGGGCGTCGCCACCGCAGCAGCCGGTTTCCGCGCGAAGGCCGAGGCTACGGTCAAGGCGCAGGGCAAGGAGCTGACGGCGGCACAGTCCACCCTTAAGGCCGCCGAAGATTCCGCCGCCGCCGCGCAGTCCGAATTCGATGCGGCGCGCAGCTTCAAGGCCGTCTTCTACGTCACCTATTTTGAAAGGAAGCGGACCTCCGCGCAGTCCTTGGAGAACGCGAAGTCCAAGGTGCTTTCCGCCCAGGCCGCGGTCGCCTCCGCGCGCGCGGTCCTCGCCGAGCGTGAGAAGGCGCTGGCCGCGGCCGACGTCGCTCACAAGGCCGAGCAGGCCAAGGTCGATGCCCTCGCCGCCGAAACCGCCAAGGTTCAGAAGGGTCATGCGGCCGCCAAGGCCGAGCTCGACCGCCTGATGGCCATCCGCGAAGGCCAGATTAAGGAGAGGCAGGCTAAGGAAGCCGCCGTCGCCAAGCTCGAGAAGGACCAGCAGGCCGGGCTCGCACCCCTGCAGGCCGCCGTCAAGGCGGCACAGGAGGGTGTGCCTCCGCTGGAGAAGGCCCTGGCCGAAGCCCGTGTGCGGCTCGCCGAAGCCTCCAAGTCCCTCATGGCCAGGCAGGCCGAGCTCGCTCAGGCCGAGAAGGCCCTCGCTGAAGGCCGTCAGGCGCTCGAAGTCGCCGCTAAGGCGCTCGTCTCCGCCGAGAAGGAAGGTCCGCAGCGTCTGAAAAATCTCGAGGAGATTGCTAAGTCCCTCGAATCCCTTCACCCGCAGGTGGAGCCGCTCAAGGCCAAGGTCGCCCAGGACCGTGAGCGATACCTCGCCCTGCTGCCGAGGAAGGAAGCCCCCAAGGCCAATTGAGCCGTTGCGTCTCGCCCGGCGCCTGCGGACGTGAAAGACCTCCGTCATGCGATTGCGCCGTGAATTCATCGCCGCCACCCTGACGGCGGGCCTAGGGTCCGCCCTGGCCGCCTGCGTGCCGAAGGGGAGGTCGCCGCGCATCGTCCTGCGTTCTTCCTGGCAGACCGTGAACATCGGGGACATCGCCCATACGCCGGGCGTGCTCGCGTTGCTGGAGAGACACCTGCCCGAGGCCGAGATTACCCTCTGGCCCAGCAACGTCGAAAACGGCGTCGCGGACCTGCTCAGGCGGCGATTCCCGCGTCTGCGGATTGTCGGCCCCAAGCCCGACGTCGCCAAGCTCTACGCCGAGAACGATTTCCTGCTGCACGGCTCCGGCCCCTCGCTGGTGGGCGAGAAGCAGGTGGCGATGTGGCGCCAGCAGGGTCAGAAGCCCTATGGCGTGCTGGGCATCACCCAGGGCAAGCCGACGCCAGAGACCGTCGAGATCCTCAGCGGCGCCCAGTTCGTCTACTTCCGCGACTCGGTCTCGCTCGAGACCGCCAAGGCCGGCGGCGTGAAGTGCCCGGTGATGGAGTTCGGCCCGGACGGTGCCTTCGCGACCGACCTGCGCGACGAAGGCCGTGCCGAGGAATTCCTGGAGGCCAACGGCCTCGAACCCGGGCGGTTCCTGTGCTGCATCCCACGCTACCGCCTGACCCCCTACTGGCGCGTAAAGCCCGGCGTGAAGTTTGATCCGGTCCGACAGGTTCGGAACGACGAGAAGAAGGAGTCGGACCATGCGCAGTTGCGCGAGGCGATCGTGCAGGTCGTGAACAGGACCGGCCACAAGGTCCTCATTTGTCCGGAGGACCGCACGCAGATGCTGCTCGGCAAGGAGATTCTCTTCGACCGTCTGCCCTATGAAGTCCGCGCGCGTGTCGTGTGGCGGCCCGACTACTGGCTGACCGATGAGGCCCTGAGCGTCTACGTCCGCAGCGCCGGCCTGTTCGGTAACGAGATGCACTCGCCCATCATGGCCGTCGGCAACGGGGTGCCGGCCATCGTCTGCCGCTGGGCCGAGCAGACTTCAAAGGGCGTCATGTGGAAGGACATTGGACTTTCCGAGTGGCTGTTCGACATGGACGATCCCGCCCAGCATGCGGGCATCGTTCCCGCCGTGCTGACGATGGTCGCCGACCCTGCGGCCGCGCGTGCCAAGGTGCGTCGGGCCCAGATCGTGCTTCAGGAACGTCAGGCCGCGTCCTTGGGGCGCGTCCGGACCGCCGTCGGGGCTTAGTACGGGGTTGACCCATCAGGGTGGCCACCTTTGATGGACTTTCAGTCTGGTTCAAAGGAGAGGTGGCAGAGTGGTCGATCGCGCTGCATTGGAAATGCAGTGTACCGCAAGGTACCGAGGGTTCGAATCCCTCCCTCTCCGCCAGACTGGATCGCGGGCCTTCTTTGATCAGGTCTTTGCGGCCTGCTTCGCCCAGGAGTCCTTGAGCGTCACCGTGCGGTTGAAGACCGGACGGCCGGCGAGGGAGTCCCTGGAGTCGGCGCAGAAGTAGCCGTTGCGCTCGAACTGCACCCGCGTCCCGGCCGCCACTGCGAGCAGGGCCGGTTCGACGCGGGCCTTGACCGTACGGAGCGACTCCGGGTTGAGAAGGTCCCGCCAGTCCTTGCCTTCGGGGATGTCGTTGAGGTCCTCGTGGGCGAAGAGCCGGTCGTAGAGGCGCGTCTCGGCCTCGCCGGCGTGGGCTTCTGAAACCCAGTGGATGGTGCCCTTGACCTTGCGGCCGTCCGGGGCGTCGCCGCCGCGCGTGGACGGGTCGTAGGTGCAGGTCACTTCGATGACGTTGCCGGCGGCGTCCTTGCGGCAGCCCGTGCACTTCACGAAGTAACCCCAGCGGAGGCGGACCTCCTGGCCCGGCGTGAGGCGGAAATACTTCTTCTCCGGGATCTCCATGAAATCAGCGCGCTCGATGAGCAGCGTCTTGGAGAAGGGCACCTTACGGGTGCCGGCGGAGGGGTCCTCGGGGTTGTTGATGGCCTCGAGTTCCTCGACCTGGCCTTCGGGGTAGTTCTCGATGACGAGGCGGACCGGATCGAGCACCGCCATGAAGCGGGAGGACGTCCGGTTGAGGTCGTCGCGCACGGCGTGCTCGAGCAGGGCGACGTCGGAGAGCGAATTGTGCTTCGTCACCCCGATGGTCTCGCAGAACTTGCGCACGGCGGCCGGCGTGTAGCCGCGCCGGCGCATGCCGGAGATGGTGGGCATGCGGGGGTCGTCCCAGCCGGACACGCGCTTCTCCTGCACGAGCTCGAGCAGGCGGCGCTTGGACATGACGGTGTAGGTCAGGTTGAGGCGCGCGAATTCGATCTGCTGCGGCTTGGCGGGCGTGTCGAGCGCGCGGAGGAGCCAGTCGTAGAAGGGGCGGTGCACCTCGAACTCGAGCGTGCAGATCGAGTGGGTGATGCCTTCATACGCGTCCTCCAGCGGGTGGGCGTAGTCGTACATCGGGTAGACGCACCACTTGTCGCCGGTGTTGTGGTGATGGGCCTTGCGGATGCGGTAGATGACCGGGTCGCGCATGTGCATGTTTGGCGACGCCATGTCAATCTTGGCGCGCAGCACCGCCTTACCTTCGTCGAACTCGCCGCGGGTCATCCTTTCGAAGGCCGCGAGATTTTCCTCGACGGAGGCGTCCCGGGTGGGACTGGCTTTGCCCGGGCGCTTCTCATCGCCATGGAACTCGCGAATCTGGTCCTGCGTCAGGAAGCAGACGTAGGCCTTGCCCAGCTTGATGAGCCGGATTGCGTCGGCGTACATCCGGTCAAAGTAGTCCGACGCCTGGTAGTAGTGCTCGTTCCAGTCGAAGCCCAGCCAGCGCACGTCCTCCTTAATCGAATCGACGTATTCGACCTCCTCCTTGGTCGGATTGGTGTCATCCATGCGCAGGTGGCAGCGGCCCTTGAATTCGAGGGCGAGGCCGAAGTTCAGGCAGATGGACTTCGCGTGGCCGACGTGCAGGTAGCCGTTGGGCTCCGGCGGGAAGCGCGTGGCCACGGACGCGTGCTTCCCGGCGGCCAGGTCGGCGTCGATGATCTGCTGGATGAAGTGCCGGTGGACAGGGCTTTCGGACATGGATTCAGGAGGCGTAAGCCCGCAGGCGGGCGAGGGAGCGTTCGCGGCCCAGGACGCGCAGCACCGAGAGTAGGTGCGGGCCGCCGCCCTGTCCGGAGATCCCGAACCGGACCGGGGCGAAGTAGTCGGTGGGCTTGCGGTTATTGGCCGCGCCGACGGCGGCGAAGGCGGCCTCGAGGGCCGGCTCGGTCCATTCGGCGGCCTCGAGGGCGGGGAGCAGCTCGCGGACGCGGGCGACGGGGTCGCCGCCCTTCTTGGTGAGGTTGGCTTTGGCGCCTTCGTCCTGCTTGAAGTCGGCGGTGAAGAAGAAGCCCATGAACTCCGGCAGGTGCTCGAGGGAGATCACCTTCTCCTGGACGATGCCCAGGACCTCGGCGAGGCGGGCGTCGGAGACCGAAGCGTCGATGACCTTGGTCTCGAGCAGGATCGGGCGGGCGAGGGCGGCGAACTCGGCGGCGGGCAGTCCGCGGAGCGTCTGCGCGTTGACGTGCGACATCTTGCGCTCGTCGAAGCGGGCGTTGGACTGGTGCACTTCCTTGAGGTCGAACTGACGCACAATCTCGCCGATGGGCAGGACCTCCTTTCCGTCCGCTGGGGTCCAGCCCAGCAGACAGAGGTAGTTGCGCACCGCCTCCGGCAGGAAGCGCCGGCGCTGGTATTCCTCGATGAGGGCGCCCTGGTCGCGCTTTGACATTTTGCCCGGCCCGTCCGACTTGAGGATGAGCGGGATGTGGGCGTAGCGGGGCGGTTCGACGCCGAAGGCCCGGAAGAGCTCGACGTGCTTGGAGGTGTTGGAGAGATGGTCCTCGCCCCGGATCACGTGGGTGATCCTCATCTCGATGTCGTCGACGACGTTGACGAAGTGGAAGACCGGTTCGCCGTTGGAGCGAAAGATCACGAAGTCGCGGTCCTCGGCGCGCTCCACGCGTCCGCGCACCAGGTCGTCGAGCACCATGGGCGGAGAGTCCACCTTCTCGTAGTCACGCTTCAGGTGCTCGTCGTGGGCGCGGCTGCGGGCGCCCTCGAGGCGGAGCCACCAGGCACCGTCCTTCTCGTAGGCCCGTCCCTTGTCGGCGAGTTCCCGCAGCTTGGTCCGGTAGAGTTCGGTCCGCTGCGACTGGAAGTAGGGCCCGTGCGGACCGCCCATGCCGGGACCCTCGTCCCAATCCATTCCCAGCCAGCGCATGGAATCCAGGATGACGTTGAGGAATGCCTCGGAGTTGCGCTCTTTGTCCGTGTCCTCGATGCGGAGGATGAACTTGCCACCCATGTGCCGGGCGTAGAGCCAGTTGAACAGGGCGGTCCGGGCACTTCCGATGTGGAAGAAGCCGGTCGGGCTGGGGGCGAAGCGGACTCGAACCTGGGACATGCGTCGGGGGAATGGGTAGGGGGCGGGGGAGGGGGAGGTAAAGCAGGAAGGGCTGGAAAAGACGAACCCCTCCGGGGCGGGGCCTCCGGAGGGGTCCGAGAGGGCCGCTTCGGCTCAGCGAGGCTGCTGGTCGACCTGAGGCTGAGGCGTAAGGTCGCGGAGCAGGCCCATGCCGGTCATGAAAGCGTTGTTTTCGGCGATGCGGAGCAGGATGGGCGCAGGGTCGTCCTTCTTGGGGTCGGCCGGAGGCACGTCGCGCTTGGCGGCGCGCAGGAAGACGTAGTCTCCCGAGCGCGTGCGCACCGGACCGGCCACCTTGCCGATGCCGGCGGCTTCAACGACCTGGGCGGTGTCCTCCGAAGCGCCGGCGATGGGCTCGGGTGCGGCGAAGGCGGAGAAAGGAGCGGGCGTCGAGGTCTTGAGACCGAGGGCGCGGGCGCTGTCGGCGAAGGGCTTGCCGGCGGTCTGGTCCGCGAGCAGGGCCTTGGAGAGCCGGGAGATTTCCACGGCGATTAGCCGCTGCCGCTCGGACTCACGCCAGGAGGCCAGGGCCTTGTCCTTCACTTCCTCGAAGGCGGGTAGGCGCGACTCGGTGCGGGCTTCCACGAACAGGAAGGCGGCGCCTTCTTCGGTGCGGTAGACGTCGGTGCGCCATTCCTGCGCGGGCATCACGGAAAGGGTGCGGAGCGCCTCCATCGGCACCTGGGGCGCGACCGGGGTCGTGCCGGCTTCGAATTCCGTCATGGGGGTGAGCACGGCGTTGCGGGACTTGAGCCAGGCGAGGAAGGCGGGATCCTTGGCCTTGCTGGATTCGCTCGTGAACCTTTCGGCGAGCTCGTCAGAGACGAGGCCGGCCGCAGCCAGGGCGGCCCGCCCCTGACGCACGACCTTCTCCAGTTCGGCGCGGCGCTTCAGGGCCTCCTCCTTGATCTTGCCGGGCTCGAGCTTGAGCTTTTCCGCGAGATTGTAGCCCGCCGTGACAATCTCCTCATCGGAGACCGGCGCGGCATCGGTGCTGGTCGCCTGGATGAGCACGGCCGTTGCCTTAATGCGCGCGGGGATGCGGAAGGACTCCTTGCCGGCCTCGAAGGCCGCCTTGGCCTTCGCCTCATCGTCCTTGATTTCGGTCTTGAAGGCGGAGGGGGAGAAGGAGGCGGCGTCGACCGTCCAGAGGGCGCGCTCGCGTTCCAGGAGCCGCTTGAGTTGGGCCGAGGTCGCATGGCCGGGCCCGGCGAGGGCCGCCCGTGCGCGGGAGATGCGCCAGGTGTCGACGATGTAGGTCTCGAAGCGGGCCCTGGTCTCCTCTTCGGAGGCGTCGATCTGCTTGCCAGCGAGCTGGATGAAGTTGTTGAGCGCCTCCCCCACGTTCTTGGGGTCGGGTCCGAGCGCGAGGTCGCGGGCGATGCGGCGGATCTCGGCGGGAGAGGGGGAGGGGACGTTGAGGGTGTCGGCCAGGGACAGTTCGGCCACCCGGCGCTCGAGGCCGTTCTGCTCCGGCCGGCGGGAGGTGAGCATCGAGAAGATCATCGTGTCCCGGTGACGCTCCCGTACGCGGGGGTCGTTGAGGTCCACGCCCATGTAGAGGTAGGAGCCGCCCTGGCTGAGCCCGTTCTGGCCGACGAACCCGTAGAATACGAAGGATGCCACGATGATCACCAGCAGGAAGCTGAAGATTATGCGGTGGTGCTTGGAGGTGGCGCCCTGCAGCCAGGTAATCATCCGTCGACCTTGGCGGGGGGCTCGGCGGGTGTCAACCAGCGGGGGCGCCGCTTGCGCCCGGCCGACTTGTTCACATCCCTGTCCTCATGGCGTCAACCAAGCCCGTCCAGTGCATCGTGGCGGTAGCCCGTAACGGGGTCATCGGCTCAGGCGGCCGCCTGCCCTGGCACATCCCCGAAGACCTCGACTGGTTCATGAAGCAGACCGAGGGCGGGGTGATGATCGAGGGCCCGTCCTGCTACGCCGAGCTGGGCAAGGCCCTACCTGGACGCGGCACGGTGGTGGTCTCGCGCGACCCTGCCAAGAGGTTCCCCGGCGCGGAGCGCGTCGCGACGCTCGACGAGGCGGTGCGCGTCGCTCAAGGCATGCCCTGGCCCGGTCCGGTCTGGATCACCGGGGGCGAGCGCATCTACGCCGTCGGACTTCCGCTCTGCTCCCGTTTGATTATCACCCGCATCCACCGCGACTTTGCCGGTGACCGTTCTTTCCCCGCCGACTGGCCCGCGCTCTTCACCCGTCTCGTCTCCAGAAAGCACGGGATGCATGAGGGGCTTGAATACGACTTCGAGGTCTGGGACCGCTAGCATTGGCCGCTTGCCCGCGATGGGCCGGGAAGGCATCGTGCGGCCATGCTGCTGTCCCTGATGCTCTTCGCCGCGATCCCCGTCACCATTTTGGAGGAATCAAAAGTCCCTGCTTACACGCTGCCCGATCCGCTCGTCGCCTCCGACGGCAGGAAGGTCGACGCGGAAGGATGGAAGTCGCGTCGTCGTGGCGAGGTGATGCGTGCGCTCGAGACGCACGTCTACGGCCGCACGCCCGACACCTCCGCCCGGCAGGCCGAGGCCGTGCAGGAGGTGCGTGAGCACGACGCCGCCGCGTTGGGCGGCAAGGCGACGCGCACCCAGCTCCGCGTCTGGCCCGTCGGCCGCAAGGGCCCCTTCATCGACCTCCTCGTCTACCTGCCCAACGGCAAGGGCGGCCAATCGCCGGTCTTCCTCGGCGCGAACTTCGGCGGCAACCACACCGCGGTGGATGACCCGAAGGTGTTCCTGCCCGAGACCTGGGTCTCCAAGCAGTGGTCCGATCCCGCCCGGTCGGACCGCGCTTCGGAGAAGCAGCGCGGCTCGCAGTCCTCCCGCTGGCAGCTCGAGATGCTCATCGCCCGCGGCTACGGCCTCGCGACCTTCTACTACGGCGACGTCGAGCCCGATCACCCGGAGGGGTGGAAGGAGGGGTTCCGCGCGGCGCTCTCGCCCGCCGGCAGGGACACCGTCTGGAAGGATGGCGAGTGGGCCGGCGTCGGAGCCTGGGCCTGGGGTCTGTCGCGCAGCCTCGACGTCCTGTCACGCATGCCCGCGGTGGACGCCTCGCGCGTCGCCGTCATCGGACATTCCCGGCTGGGCAAGGCCTCGCTCTGGGCCGGCGCGCAGGACGGACGTTTCGCGCTCGTCATCTCGAATGAGTCGGGCTGCGGCGGCGCCGCGCTCAGCAAGCGTATCTTCGGCGAGACTGTCGGCGTGATCTCCGGCTTCTACAAGGGCCGCGGCTTCCCGCACTGGTTCACCGCGCGTTTCGCGACCTATTCCGAAAACGAGGCGGCTATGCCCCTCGATCAGCACTGGCTGCTCGCGACCGTCGCGCCGCGGCCGCTCTACGTCGCCAGCGCCGCCGAGGACCTCTGGGCCGATCCCCGGGGCGAGTTCCTCGGGGCCGTGCACGCCGACCCCGTGTTCCGTCTGCTCGGAGCGTCCGGGCTGGGCACCGAAGTCTTTCCCGAGGTGGGGCGCGCCGTGGGCGGTTCCGTCGGCTATCACAACCGGGCGGGCAAGCACGACGTCACCGCCGAGGACTGGGCCAACTACCTGGACTTCGCCGACCGCAACATGAAGGCCCGCTGAGCGGGGGAAGGGTTGACTTGTCCGCGGCCGACGGGTTTGCTGTCGGTTCGGTTCCCGTAGTTCAATGGATAGAATTCTGGCCTCCGAAGCCGGCGATTTGGGTTCGAATCCCAACGGGAGCACCAGCTTTCGCCGAGCGCTGCCGATGACCGCGCCCTGTAAGTTTGTCCTCCCCTCTGCGGCGGTTCCTCGGCATTCTGAAATCTCCTTGTCGGACGCCACCGGACAGCCGTCCCGTTTTCCCAACGGACCCTTCCTTCGATACATCGTGGGCGAGGGCGTCTCCATGACCGGCACCTGGATGCAGGCGATGGCGCAGGGGTGGGTGATGGCCGGCCTGACCTCCAGCGGTCAGGCGATGGCCTGGGTGCATTTCGCCGGAGGCATCCCCATGATTGCGCTCACCCTGGTGGGCGGGCTTTGCGCCGACCGCTTCGACAAGCGGCGGATCCTCCAGGTCTGCCAGGCCGTGCAGATCCTGCTGGCGCTGTGGATCGGTTCGTTGGTGGGCTCAGAACAGGTGGCCATCTGGCATGTCGTCGTCGCGGCGGCGCTCCTCGGCGTCGCCGCCGCCTTCGAGATGCCGGCGGCCGCGGCCATCGTGCCCGAGCTCTCCGGACGTGAGCACGTCGCCCGGGCCATCGCGATCGACCGTGCGGTGTTCCACGGCACCCGTCTCATCGGTCCGGCGCTCGCCGGCACTCTCGTCGGCCGGTTTGGCGCCGAGTCGGCCTTCTATCTCAACGCCCTCAGCTTCGTCGTGCTGATGCTTGTCCTAGCGACCCTGCCGCCGCGCGTGAAGGGCGACGCCGAGCATGAGCGCCGTCGCATGGCCGGGATGGCCGAGGGCATCCGTCACCTGCGCTCCGACCGGCCCAGCCTGGCCATGGTCGCCATGCTTTCCGCGAACACGCTCTGCGTCTTCCCGGTCATGATTGTGCTGCTCCCGCTTTACGGAAAGCACACCCTCGAGGTCTCCGCCGCCGCCATGGGCTGGCTCATGTTCGCCTCGGGCGTGGGATCCCTCCTCGGGTCGCTGCTCATCATGGCCCTGCCCGTCGCCCGTCGCGGCCCGGTCATCGTCGGCTCCCTGGCGCTGATCTGCGCCGGGCTCGTCAGCCTTTCCCTGGCTGGCGGCTTCTGGTGGCCCGCGGTCACCTTACTGCTGCTCTCGCTCGGCGTCTCCACCCTGGTCGGCCTGGCCAACACCATCGTGCAGGAGCGTTCTCCGGAGGAGATCCGCGGCCGCGTCTCGGCCATCAGCGGCCTCAGCTTCTTCGGTCTGCTGCCGTTCGCGGCGGTCGCCATGGGCACGGTGGCTGATTTCGCAGGCATCCGCGGCACCCTGCTGGGCGCCGCCTGCGTCTACGCCGTCGTGGGCGTGGCCTTACTGCTCTGGGGCCGTCCCGGCTCGGAGCCCGCCGCTCAGTAGGCCTTGGCGTTCTCCCGCCAGGCGGCTTCAACCGCCGGTTTCACCAGCCGCAGCATCGCCTCATAGCCTGCCTGCGTGGGATGGAGGTCGTCCTTGAGATAGCTGTCCGGCCGCGGTTCATCGCCGGGGAAATTGAGCGCCTCGTTGATGTCGACGAAGCGTACGCCCCTGTGTGTCGCCGCGATTGCGCGGAATCCGTCGTCCGCCTTGCGCATCTCGTCCCACTTGGAGCGGCGCAAGGGCGCGTGGATCGTCGAAAGGATGACGAGGGCGGCGTCCGGGTGGACGCGCCGCAGGCTCAGGAAATAGCTCTCGGTGCGGGCCACGACGCGATCGGCCGAGTCGCCGGCGTTGATGTCGTTGCTGCCGCAATGGAGCACTACCACGCGGGGACGGTAGGGCAGGGTGATCCGCTCCATGTAGCCCGCTACCTCCGTCGTGTAGGAACCTCCGAACCCGCGGTTGATCACCGGCATCGGCGCGAAGTCTGCCTGGGCGGATTTCCAGAGCCGCATGGTGCTGGCGCCCGAGAGGAGAAGCGCGCCCGAGGGTGGCGGCGTGACGCGGTCCGACTCCTCGAAGGCGGCGATGTCCTGGCTCATGCGCAGGGGCTCGGAGGCCAGGTCTCGGTTAGTGGCGCAACCGGCCAGGAGGCCGGCCAGGACCAGGGGAAGCAGGGGCTTCATGGGGTGGTCTTTCAATAGAGGCCGAAGGCTCCGGGGCAAGAGGGGATGGCTGAACCGCTCGCGCCCGGGCGGTTTTACCTTCATCCTTCATCCTCTCATCCTCATCCTCCCTCCCATGCCCGTCGTACCCGGACTTCTCTCCCCATACGATGCCGTCAGCGGCTTCGTCTACTTCCCGAGGCTCGTCTCCAAGGTGCGCCTACACGCGGCGGGCCGTCTTCACGCCGACTTCGTGAGTAATCTCGGCAAGGCCTTCGATGACCGCTGCTGCCAGTATCTCGGCGTAGGTTACGCCGAGCTACGCGACTGGCTCCTGGCCCATCCCGACGCCTCCGACGCCGAGGCCTTTGCGTGGGCGCAGTCGCACGGGCGTCGCCTGAGCGTCAACGACGTGGAGGTCTGGAACGGCTTCATGACCAAGCGCGGCTGGCGCGACGAGGCCAACGAAGTGCTGCTGCGTCGGCTGAAGGAGAACGGCCTCGGTTTCGAAGCCGGCGTGGACACGATGTTCGATTACATCGAGGTCGACGAGGGGCGTCAGCCCCGCAGACAGGCCCTTTGAAGGGAGTCGGGGGTTGAGTCCGGGTCCAGCCCCCTCATATTCCGGGCCAGCGTGCGAGCCCGTACACGAACCTGCGCAGCCCAGGCCCGCCCGCGCCGTCCGGACGGAGGTGACCCGTGCTGATCGACTTGCTCGGGGCCGGCTTCGACGTCGCCGGAGGCTTCCAGACCGCCATCGCCGAGTTCAAGCGCGGAGGCTGGATCGTGGCGCTCATTGGTGCGGCCGCCATGGTGGGACGCCTGCTCATCGATGACGCCGCCCACGCCAGCCTCTGGCGCTCGTTCCGCCACGTGGCGGCGGCGGCCATCTTCGCCATCATCGCCTTCTTCGTCACTTTCCAGTGGCAGCTTTCGGCCATCAACAAGGCCATTGTCCAGGGCCTCGCCGGCGCCCTCGCCCCCGAGCTGGTCGACTGGATCACGGGCCTAATCCGCAAGAAACTCGGCATGGCCGAGCGCCCCCGCCAGCGCAAGGGCCGCAAGAAGTCCTCCGGGCGCAAGCGCGCCAAGCCCAAGGCCGCCCCGCGCGCTCGGCGCCGCTGAACCCCTTCCAACCAACTTACAGACCAAGAAACATGAGCTCAAAACGTTCCAACCGCCGCTCCGCCCGGGGCGGACTCGTCCAGGCCGAGGTGGGCATCGTCGGCATGGCCGTCGTGACCCTCCTCGTCTCCCTCGCCGGCCTCTGGTTCAGTCACGAGCTCAGGGACACCACCAACAAGGTCCGCACGGCGACCGTGGGCATCCAGGGCTCCGTCGACGCGTTCCGCAAGGCGATGCGCTCCAAGGACACCATCGCGGTGCTCATCGGGCCCAGCGACACGCTCAGCTCGGACAACAAGAAAGTGGAGGAGGCCGACCGCAACGCGGTCGAGGCTCTGGCGCGCGCCGAGTCCGACACCCGCGATTCGCTTTCGCTCCTCGACGCGGTGCTGAAGCTGCTGGCGACCTATGAGACGACCACCGTGACGTTCGCCGGCTGCTCGCTCATCTTCGCGCTCTTCGTGGTGATCCGACAGTTCAAGCTCTAGTGCTCAGGCGAAGTGGTCGAAGCCGCGACCGGCCACCGGACGTCCCTCGGCGTCCAGCAAGCGGCCCTCGCCGCGCACGGCGGACCCAAGGCGTGAAAGCGGAGTGGCCGGGAAGGCCTTGCGGAAATCAGCCGCAAGGGCACCCGCGGCCGACGGAGATACGGCGAAGGCCAGCTCATGGTCCTCGCCGTCCTGCAGGGCGTGCTCCAAGGCGGGCTTGCCGTCGCCGCGCGAGAGCAGGCCCGCGGCTTCGGAGACCGGGATCCGGGCGAGGTCGACCTTAGCGTCGAGGCGCGTGCCGAGCATCCCGGGAAGGTCCTTGACCAGCCCGTCGGAGACGTCGGTGCAGGCGGTCACCTCCGCCCTGCCGCACAGCCATTCGCCTTCGGCCAGGCGGGGTGCGAAATCCAGATGCCTTCCGTAGGCCGTTCCGCCGAGCGCGCCGGTCACGAAGAGCACATCACCTTCCCTGGCGCCTCCGCGGGCGAGCACGCGATGGGCGTACCCCTGTGCGGAAAGCGTCGCTACGAAGACCCCCGCGGGTCCGCGGGAGAAGTCGCCTCCGACGATGCGGAGCCTCGCCCGCACCGCCGCACGGCCGGCGCCGAAGGCGAAGTCGCGCAGCCATTCCGCGTCGACGTCCGGACCGAGCGTTAGCGCCAGCAGGGCGTCGGAGGGCCGAGCGCCGGCCGCGGCGAGGTCCGAGAGGTTGCGATTGACCAGCTTGGCGCCGGCCCGGCGGCCCGTGCACGCGAGGTCGAAATGCCGTCCGAGGGTCACGCCGTCGACAGTGCAGACGCGGAACGCGCGGCCGCCGCACTCGGGTAGGTGGGCGCAGTCGCTTCCCGGGCCTTCCGGTGCGGGCGGGCAGGCGTCGGACATGGCCGCGACAACGTCCTCGATGAGGCGCGCCTCGGTCAGGACCGAGACGGACTTTTCCTTGATGGCGGTGAGGGCTCCCATGGTCAGAGATTGGCGACATCGGGCGCGACCTTTAGCCAGAGCAGGTTCATCGCGTTGAACGCGGCGTGCACCGCGATGGTGGCGGCGAGTCCGTGGCGGTCGCGTACGAGGCAGAGGAAGGCGCCGAAGAGCGTCAGCGGGATGAAGGCCGAGGGCGTCAGGTGCGCCGCGCTGAAGATCAGGCCGGTGATGAGGGCGGACAGGGCGACGTTCGCCCTGGGCGTCAGCGCGCCCAGCAGGGACTTGAGCGCAGGATAGAGGGCGCCGCGGAAGACGAGCTCCTCCATGAGCGGGGCGCCGATCACGACCGCCAGCGTGAGCAGTCCGAACTTCGGGGTCAGCGGATCGGTGCGCAGGACGATGTCCACGATGTCCTGCAGGAGGTCCTCCGGCGGCGTACCCATCCAGCCCTGCGCGTGCGCGGCCGACCACATCCAGTGCAGTCCTTTCCAAGCCAGCGAGCCGACCGTGGCCAGCGCGCAGACGGCGAGGTAGGCGCGCAGCGCGTCGCGCCAGTGCAACAGGCGCAGCGCCTGCCGGGGCGAGTCCGGAGAGGTCGTCACGCCTTCCGGCGCGGCGGTGGGCGTCCATTGGACCGAGCCCGGCAGGAAGGCCCCGAATCCGATGATCGCCCCGGCGGCCGTCGCTTGGGCGACGAAGGTGGCGAAGAAGACCTCCGCCTGGGTGACGCCGAACTCCGTACGGAAGAAACCTGCGATGAACTGGGAGAGCAGCGGCAGGATGAGACCGAAGGCCAGCAGCGCGGTCATCAGTCCGGCCGAGGCCGTGACGGGGTCGGCCCGGCGTTCGAGCCGGGGGCCTCCGCCGGAGGGCCAGTGGCGCAGCGTCCGGAGGCCGACCAGCGCCAGCCCGACGTTGAAGGCGATGCACGTCCAGTCGGCCGCCGACAGTTCCGAGAAGGTCTCGACGACCGGTTCCTGCATCTCAGTCGCCGAACACCTTGCGTCCGTCCACGTAGGTCGCCCGGACGCGCCCGTGCAGCGTGCGTCCGACCAGCGGGTCGTTGCCTGACTTGGAGAGAAGTCCGCCCGCCGCGGGCTTCCACTTCGCGGCCGGGTCGAGTAGCGTGAAGTCGGCGGCGGCGCCCGCGGCGAGCGTGCCGGCCTCGAGTCCCAGCACGCGGGCCGGACCGCAGGTCAGGCGTTTGATCAGCACGGGGAGCGGGGCGTGTCCGTCGACCACCACCGCCTCATGGGCTGCCGCGAACGCCGTCTCCAGCGAGGCGGCGCCGAAGGGCGCCTGGTCGAACTCGCAGTCCTTCTCGGTCGCGGTGCAGGGCGAGTGGTCGGAGCTCACCGCGTCCAGCGTGCCGTCGACGAGGGCGGCGATCAGCGCCAGCCGGTCGCGCTCCTCGCGCAGCGGCGGATTGAGTTTGAGGCGCGTGTCGTAGCCGGCCAGCGAGGCGTCCGTCAGGAGCAGGTGCAGGGCCGAGACTTCGGCGGTCACCGGCAGGCCGCGCGCCTTCGCCTGACGGACGATTTCGGCGGAGCCGCCGGAGGAGAGGTGCTGCAGGTGGATGCGCGCCCGGGTGAGGGCGGCGAGGGCGCAGTCGCTCGAGACTACAATCTCCTCGGCGGCGCGCGGCCAGCCGCGCAGGCCGAGCCGCAGCGACCAGGCGCCCTCGTGCATCTGGGCCCCTTCGGTCATGCTGCTGTCCTGGCAGTGGTCGAGCACCACCAGCCCGAACATCGCCGCGTATTCCAGGGCGCGGCGCATGATTTCGTTGTTCTGCACCCCGGAGACCGTGTCGGTCACCGCGGCCACGCCCGCCTTGCGGAGCGAGCCGAGGGGAGCGAGGGCCTCGCCTTCATGGCCCTTCGTGAGCGTGCCCGCGGGCAGCACGCGGACCGCAGCCTCGCGGGCGCAGATCTCGCGCAGCAGCTGGACCGTGCCAACGTTGTCGGCCGCGGGTAGCGAGTCGGGCATGGCGACCATCGTGGTGAAGCCGCCCGCCGCGGCGGCGAGCGTGCCGGTGCGCACCGTCTCGCGCGCGGAGCGTCCCGGTTCGCCCAGGCGGCAGCACAGGTCGACGAAGCCGGGCGCGACCACGAGGCCGTCGGCCTTGACGGTGACCGCCTCGCGCGCCTGCGCGGGAGAGAGCCTTTCGGCGAACCTGCCGTCGACGATGCACAGCTCGCCCTTACGCTCATCCCTCCCCGAGGCGGGGTCGATCACCCGGGCGCCCAAGATCCTCAGCGGCTTGGAGTTGGATGCTTTCATCGGCGAAGGGCTCCCGTGCAGAGGTGGAGGACGGCCATGCGTACCGCGACCCCGTTGGTGACCTGTTCCAGGATGACCGAGCGGGGACCGTCGGCCACCTCGCTCTCGACCTCGACGCCTCGGTTGATGGGGCCGGGGTGCATGACAATGGCGTCCGGCTTGAGCCAGGCGGCGCGTTCGGCGTTGAGTCCGAACTGCGACGTGTATTCGCCCAGTGACGGGAAGTGCGTGGTCGTCTGGCGCTCGTGCTGGATGCGTAGCAGCATCACCGCGTCCGCGCCTGTTAGCGCAGTCCGCAGGTCGTGGGCGAGGCGCACCTGGGGGTAGGCCTCCTTGAGCGAAGCTGGCACCAGGGTGGCCGGCCCCGCCAGGGTCACCTGGGCGCCCAGCTTGGACAGGCAGAGGATGTTCGAACGGGCCACGCGGCTGAAGAGGATGTCCCCGAGGATGGTGACCTTGAGTCCTTTCACGTCGCCGAACTTCCGGCGCAGCGTGTAGGCGTCGAGCAGGGCCTGCGTCGGATGCTCATGCGCGCCGTCGCCGGCGTTCACCACCGAGATGTCGAGGACGCCTCCGAGGTAGCGGGCTGAGCCCGCGGAGGAGTGGCGCATCACGATGGCGTCCACGCCCATGGCGCAGATGTTCATCGCGGTGTCGCGGAGGGTCTCGCCCTTGACCAGCGAGGAGGCCGTCGTGTTGATCGAGACCACCTCGGCGCCCAGTTTCTTGGCCGAGATCTCGAAGGCCGTGCGGGTGCGCGTGCTGGGCTCCAGGAAGAGGTTCACGACCGTCCGCCCCTTCATGAGGTCCAGCCCCTTGCCGGGCGCGAGAGCCGGAAGGAATTTGTCTGCCTGCCGGAAGATGGCGCCGATTTCGGCGGGCGAAAGCTCCTCGATGCCCGTCAGGTCTTTCTTGGTCCAGGTGTCGCGTGAGGCCATGCGGGGAGGTTCCGGTGGCCCCGACGTGGTCGGGACCATGGGGAAAGTGGGGAGGGGATGCCTTTGGTCAAGGGTGGAGATAGGGCTGGGGCTAGGGCTAGGGATAGGGATAGGGATAGGGACAGGGCCAGGGACAGGCGAATGCTCATCACGCTAACACCAAGATTTGCATCCGGTTTGTATCACCAGCCCTGGCTCCGGCCCTAGCCCTAGCCCCAGCCCTCCTACCTCTTTACTTAGCCAACAGTTCGCGGACTTTGGCGCCGACTGCTTCGGCGGCTTCGCCCTTCCTGTCCTTATGGGCGGCGACAACGTTCACGAGGGCGCTCCCCACGACCACGCCGTCGGCGACTTTGGCGATGGCCTGGACGTGGGCGGCGGTGGAGACGCCGAAGCCGACGCAGACGGGCAGGGCGGTGTGCTTACGGATTTCGGCCACTGCGGCGCCGAGGTTGGCGGCCAGTTCGGATCGTTCTCCGGTCACGCCTTCGCGGGACACGTAGTAGATGAAGCCTGAGGCGTGCTTGGCGATGAGGGCGACGCGCGCCGGCGGGGTCGTCGGGGCCACGATGAAGATGTTGGAGAGGCCGTGCTTCTGCGAGGCGGCGATGAGCTCTCCCGCTTCCTCCGGCGGGCAGTCGAGCACCAGCAGCCCGTCGGCGCCGGCCTCGCGCACCTTGTGGCAGTAGTTTTCCACCCCGGCCGAGAACAGCAGGTTGTAGTAGCAGTAGAGGACGATGGGTAGTTCGGTGCCGGTACGTAATGCGCGGAGCAGCTCGAGCAGCCGCGCGCCGCCCATGCCGCCTTCGAGCGCGCGCTGGGAGGCCAGTTGATTCGTCAGGCCGTCCGCCAGCGGATCGGAGAAGGGCACGCCGACTTCGAGCACGTCCGCGCCGTTACGCGCGAGCGAGAGCAGGACCGCCTTAGACGTCTCTAGGTCCGGGTCGCCCGCGCAGACATAGCTGACGAAGGCCGGGCGTCCCTCGGCCTTGCAGCGCGCGAAAGTGCTGGCGATGCGGTCCACGGGCCGAAGGAAGACCGCTTTCCCTCCGGGCGCAAGGCCAAGGCGGACGCTTTACCGGGTTGCCAGCCGGTAGCCCCCGGGCAGTCTGGTTTTCGCCGGCTCCGGTGGTGGAATGGCAGACACACGGGACTTAAAATCCCTCGCCGCAAGGTGTGCAGGTTCGAGTCCTGCCCGGGGCACGGCGTCCTTCAGCTCTTCAGCGAGAACGGATTGAAGTCCGTGCCCTCATCGTAGGCGTCGACGCCTTCCGACCGCTTGAGCCGTTCGCAGATCACGTAGGTGAGGGGAGTCATCACCACCTCGACCAGCACCTTGAAGGCCCAGTTCGCGGCCATCACCGCCAGGAGGGTCGGGAGCGACCAGATGCCGAGGAACGCCAGCGGGTAGAAGATGAGGCTGTCGACGCCCTGTCCCACGACGGTCGAGCCGATGAAGCGCATCCAGGCGTGCCGTCCCTGCGTCATCACCTTGAGCCTAGCCAGCACGTAGGAGTTCACGAAGTCGCCCACGCAGAACGCGAGGATGGAGCCGAGCGCGATGCGCCAGCCGCCGCCAAAGCAGAGCACGAGCGCCGGCTGCAGCTGCGCGCTGAAAGGTTCGTCGGGACTTGCCGGCATCGCCAGCACCACCCAGGTCATCACGGTCGCGAAGGCCATCGCGGCGAAGCCCGACCAGATGACACGGCGCGCGAGCGCGTAGCCGTAGACTTCGGTGAGGATGTCGCCGAAGATGTAGGAGAGCGGGAAGAAGATATTGCCGGCGCCGAAGTCGGTCGGGCCGAGCAGCGGTAGGTCGAACTGCACCACCTTAGCCGGCCCGATCAGGTTCGAGCAGAGCAGCACGGCGACGAACGCGCCGAGGATCAGGTCATAGTAGCGGTAGCTGCGGTTCATCGGCGGTCAGGTTGGCGGGAAGGGGTCAGGAAGCCGGCGGACCGGCGGGAAAATCAGCGGCCGAGGGCGGCCTTGAGGAAGGGCTCGAAGACGTCGGCCTGCCGATGGAAGCCCAGGTCGCTCGCGTGCGAGCCGTCCGTGGCGCCGTCGGCGTCGTCGCCGTAGAGGTGGTCGCCGGGCACGTAGGAGAGGCCCGTGACGCCCTCTTTCACCAGCTGCTCATAGGCGGCCTTGAGCGCCGCATGGTTGTCGTCGTGATGCTTGCGGCGGCCGGCGATGACCCAGGAGTCCGTGTTGCGACGGTCCTCGACGAGCAGGATCGGGGTCTCCGGGCGGGCGGCGCGGAGCTGCTTCACGAGCGGGACGCACTTCTGGCTGACTTCCTTCGCGTTCATGTTTGGGAGACAGTCGATGACGTAGGCGGCGGCGTCGATGCGCACGAGGAAGTCGCCCACGGCCTTGTCCATGCGGCCGTTGCCCGAGAAGCCGAGGTTCACCACCGGCATGTCCAGACGCCGGCCGAGGATGCTGGTGTGCACCATGCCTGGACGGCTCGCGCAGGCGCCGTGGGTGATCGAGGTGCCGTAGAAGACCACCGGCTTCGCGCGCGGCCTGAGGCCGGCGAACCGCTTGCCCTCGGGCACGCCGACGTGGAGGAATTCCACGCCGTTGAAAAGCGGCAAGTAGACGGCGTATTCGCGTTCGCCCGCGTCGAGGTTCTCCGCCAGGCGGATCTTCATCTCCTGCGCGCCGGGGCGCGCGACCTGCACCCAGCGCCATTTGCCCTCCTTGTCGCGGGCGTAGAGGTCGAGGCCGCTGACGCCGGTGGCAGGCATGTGCGGCATCGCGAGCTGCGGCTTGGTGACCTCATAATGGGCGTAGATGGTCGTGGCGTCGGTGCGGAAGCGGAACATCAGCCCGGCGCTGTCGCGGCTCAGGCTCCAGACGGCGGGCGTCACCTTGCCATCGGCCTCGGCGGGCAGCCGGTCGAAGTAGCTCTTCCGTTCGGCCTCGGGGAAGGCGCGGCCTTCGAGGTCGGTCGCGCGGACGTCATGCCACGTCACTTTCTCGTCGGCCCGCACGGCGTAGCGGTCGGCCGACTTGGGCGCGGCCTTGGCGGCCGCCTTGGCCGGCGCGGAGGGCTGCTGGGCGAGGGCGGCGCACGTCGTGAGGAGCGCAGCGAGGAAGGGCGTGGCGCGGGCGTTCATGGGGCGCCCTTAAACCTGTCCCGTCCCCCCGTCGGGGCGAGCCGAAACGCCTCAGAGCGGGCTGCCGTCGGACATCGCAATCGCCCGAATGCGCGCGAGCGGACGCTCGTAGTCCTGCAGCGCCTTGGCGTAGGCTGAGCGCGCTTGGTCCGCCCGCTGCCGGGCCGGATCGGCAGCGCGGTCGGCCGCGTCGGCCCGTGCCCAGGAGCGGTCCTCCTGTTCCTGGGCCCGGCGCAGCGAGTCGGATTCCGCGGCGATCTGGTTGAGCAGGGCGGAGATCGCGGTGAGGTCGAGCGGCTGCTGGCTCCGCAGCAGCGCGAGTTGACGGCCCAGCGCATCGACCGAGTCGGCGAACCTGCGGCTGCGGGCCGCGTCGCGTTCGGCCGCGACGCGCGCGGTCGCGGCCCGTTCCAGCGCCTTCTCGAGCTCGGTCAGCGCCGACACGAGCTCCTCGTGGGCGAGCTTCGTCCGCGGGTAGTTCGCGGTCGACATCAGGTCCGCGACCAGCGGACGGATGTCCTTTCGCAGCAGGTACCGTCGGCTGTCGACGCGCAGGATGAACCGCTCGCCTGGCTGGTCGTAGAGGATTGGCATGCTGGCCGGCTCCGAGGGCGGCTTCTCCGCCGACGCCGAGACGGCGAGGAGCGCCGAGGCGATGAGCCGGAGGATCATGGCTTCATCCTGCCTTTGGCGCGGCGGCTTGCAACCCCGCTCCTGCGCCTTTCGGCCACGCATGTAAGGTAAGCGCCGCCTTCGCCTCCCTGGCCCTGGCTGGCCTCACGCTCGTGGGCTGCGGTCCGGTACCGGCGCCGCCCGCGCCCTCGCCCCCAAGGTCACCTGCCTCACGGTCAAGGAGTCCTCGGTGCCCGCGAGCGTGCTGGCTCCGGGCCAGGTGGAGGGCGTGCGCGAGGTCGAGGTCCGCACCCGCGTCACCGGCATCCTTCAGACCGTCGACTTCTGTGAGGGTGCCCGCGTCGGGGCCGGCGACCTCCTTTTCCGCATCGACCCTGCTCCCTATCAGGCGGCGGCGGCTCTCGCCAGGGCCCAGCTCGCCCAGGAGACGGCCCGTCTCGCCCAGGCCAGGTCCGAAGCCGGACAGTTGGGCCCCGCCGAACCGCTTGAGGCCGGTCGCCGTCTCGCCGAATCCCGTCTCGTGGTCGCACGGCTCGGGTTGAAGCGTGCGGCGGCCCACGCCGACCTGTGCGCTCGAGGGCGCGGACCCCGTCGCCGGTCCCTGATCGGGTTGGGGTTGTCAACGCGTCACCCCGGGCTTTGCTGGGTGCATGTCGTCGAGGCCCGCATTGACGGACGAACTCATGGCGGCCGCCGCCGCGGATCCGTTCCTGCCCGTCGCGTCGCTGATATTCCTCCTGGCAATCATCCACACCTTCCTCACCCCATGGTTCACCTCCTGGGCCCACCGCCTCGAGGAGGCCCATCTTGAGCGGGTCCGCCGGGGCGAGGTCCCCGTCAACGAAGAGGGCCGTTCAGCCGACTTCCGGGCCTCAGCGCTGCACTTCCTCGGCGAGGTGGAAGCCGTCTTTGGCATCTGGGCCTTCGTCCTTTTCTGCGCCTTCGTGCTTTGGCCCGGCAAAGGCTGGGCTTTCGCCACCGCCTACATGGAAACCGCGGATTACGTCGCCGCGTCACGTTTGGCCGCGGAGCCCGCTGGGCCGGCCTCCCGCATCTTGGCCTCCCCCAAGTACCTCGAGCCGCTCTTCGTGTTCGTCATCATGGCGATCGCCTCGTCGCGCCCGGTCTTCGCTACCGCGTCCTCGCTCCTGACCCGGCTCGCCGGCGTCCTCGGCGGATCGCCTTTCGCGCGCTGGGCCGTCGTGCTGACCGTCGCGCCCCTCCTGGGCTCCTTCATCACCGAGCCTGCGGCGATGACGATCGCGGCCCTCATGCTGGCCGATTTCTTTCTCGAGTTCAGGCCGTCCGCCCGGCTCCGTTACGCCACGCTGGGCCTGCTCTTCGTCAATGTCTCGATCGGCGGGACCCTTACGCATTTCGCGGCGCCCCCCGTCGTCATGGTGGCGGGAATCTGGGGATGGACCACGCCGCATATGCTGCTCCATTTCGGGCTCAAGGCGGCGCTTTCGATCCTGATCTCCACCGCCGCCTACGGACTGCTCTTCCGCCGCGAATTCAAGGAGCTGGCCGGACGGACCGATCCCGCGCTCCGTCCCGAATCGCGGACCTCCGTCCCGCTCTGGGTCGTCCTCGCACATCTCGCCATGATGGCCTGGACCGTGCTGATGCTCGTGGGCCACCACGGGGTGCTGCTCATGGCCGGCCTACTCGTCTTCCTGACCTTCACGGTGGCCACCCCGCAGTGGCAGTCGCCGGTGCGCCTCAGGGGGCCCTTGCTCGTCGCCTTCTTCCTCGCGTCGCTCGTCATCCACGGCGGCCTCCAGTCCTGGTGGATCTCGCCGGTCCTCGCCCGTCTCGGCGAGCTGGAGCTTTTCCTGGGCGCAACCGTCCTCACCGCATTCAACGACAACGCGGCCATCACGTATCTGGCCTCCCAGGTGCCGGCGATGTCCGAAGGTTCGTCCGCCGCAAGGGCGTTGCAGTACGTCGTCCTGGCCGGGGCCGTCACGGGAGGCGGGCTCACCGTCATCGCCAACGCGCCCAACCCCGCCGGCCAGTCCATCCTCGCTCGGCATTTCGAGGGCGGGATTTCGCCTGTGCGTTTGTTCATCTGGGCGGCGTTGCCCACCGCCCTCGCCGCCGCCTGTTTCCTGCTTCTTCCCCGCTGAACGCGGCCCCGTGGGGTGTCTTTTTGCTGGTCTAGCCGGGCCGGGCGGGGATAAACTACGTTTCCCCCTTTGACCTGCACCATGAGACATCGCCGCCCCGGTTTCACCCTTGTCGAACTGCTGACCGTGATCGCCATCATCGGCATCCTGGCGGGGGTGCTTTTCCCGGCCATCGGCGGCATCCGCATGCGGGCCACCCGGGCCACCTCGCAGGCCGCCTTCTCCCAGCTGGCCAACGGCATCCTGAAGTACAAGCAGACCTACGGCTTCTACCCTGACATCAACACCAGCACGGGGCAGTACACGACGGCCAACGACTCGCGCCACCTCCTGAACGGCAACGCCCAGTACTGCCACAACTTCATCAAGGCCATGTCCGGCAAGCAGGTGAACGGCTCCGCCCTAATTCAGACTGAGCGAAACCGTTTCAACCGCAACGCCGAGGAGTTCTACGCCTTCGCCAAGGAGGACTATTTCGACCTGACCGCGGCCATGGCCGGTAATCCCGTCCTGATCGACCGGTTCGGCAACCACAACATCCGCCTGATCTTCGACACCGACAACAACGGCAGAATCAAAGACCAGTCCGGCATAACGCTTCCCGAAGACCTTCTTCCCATCGGCACCAACACCGGCCTCCCCGCCCGGGTCATTATCTTCACCACCGAGCTCGATGTCGGCTCCACCGAGGGCCTCGGACGCAGCGATTGCATGGACGTGATCGCGATCCAGTGATGAGGGGAGACCCCTCCAAACCAGGCTCACGCCCCGGCTTCACGCTGGTGGAGCTGCTGGTGGTCATCACCATCATCCTGCTCATCTCCAGCATGTTCCTGAGCCTTTCGCCTGGCGACGGCGGAGGACTTCCCGCCGGACAGAGGGTAATCGGCACGACCCTCAGGACTGTGCGCGCCATGGCCCTGATGAACCGCGGGACGCTCGGGTCGGGCGTGCCTTACAACGCTCGTTACCGCCTGCTCATCCTCAACGACCCCGAGAATTCCGAGGAGCATCTCCGCACCGTCTGCGTGGCCGTGGGCGCCGTGACCTCCGCGGACGCGGCGGGCGACGATCCCGCCACGGTCCGCACCGACGACCTCCGCTACAAGTGGTTCGCTCCGGAGGCGCCCGTGCGTCTGCCCAAGGGCGTCTACTTCGTGCCGCCCCAAGGCAACACCCAGACGACCGTCAATTTCCCCGCCGGTTGGACCGCGGGTGCCAACACGCGACGCAGCATCATCGGCGACCTCAGCGACATCCCTGCCACCGGCGCGTTGGATGTGTCGGCCGGAACGCCCCGCATGACCTTCGCTCCGGTCAACCAGCCCACCGCGCTCTCCCAGATGGCGTCGCTGGGCGCCAAGCAGTGGTTCTACGTGGAGATCCAGCCCACCGGGCAGTCCAATCACCTCGGTCGCGTGATGCTCGTGCTCGCCCTCGGGGCCGTCAGGCCGGGCACGCCCGCCAATCTCGACGTCTCCAACGAGTCCCAGTTCGCCGCGGTCGCGGTGCGCCCCAGCGGCGAGGTCTCCATGACCACCGACCCGAACGAGATGAACGCCCTTCTTCTCACCAAGTGACCATGCCCACCGCTCACCCAGCCCGCCGGCGCGGAGGATTCTCGCTCATCGAGGTCACCCTCGCCATCGGTATCGTCGGCATCGCCATCCTCTCCCTGGTCGGCATCCTCGGTTCCACCTTCCAGCAGGTCGATGACATCATCCAGACCAACCGCGCCCTCTCCGGCGTGACCCGTCTGGTCTCGGCGTTGGACAATCCGCGCGGCATCATCTGGCTCAACGCGGCGTCCCCCGCCACCAACCTGTACGTGCACCAGGGCAACACGGCGCTCGATCCGGTGCCCACCGCTCCCGCCTCCAATTTCGACATCGCCTACCGCATGCTCGCCGGCGCCAGCGACACCACCCAGGCCCGGGCCGTCTGGCTCTACGTCTATGAGCGCAAGCTCGTCACCGCGATCGCCGACGCCCAGCCCGTCGCCGGGGTACTGACCTATAACCTCAATTCGAACCCCGCTATCATGGAGACGGTCAGCACGGCGGGCTCGACCAACCCCAACGAATTCACGATCGAGATGGCCAACGCCCGCAACGTCATCGGCACCCCGATGCGCGTGCGCCTAACCCTTTCCAAGCTGCTCATCGGCCAGCGTTTCGAGCTCGACGCCACCACCAGTGAGCCCACCACGACGCGCTGGACCGTCGGCACCCCGCTGCCCGCCGACCCCAACCGCTACGCGCTCGCCTACCTGCCCGTCGTCGCTGAGTTCTTCCCTCATGACTTCGCGGCTCCCGCCGTGTTCACCGCCCGCGAGGAGACGCCCCTCCTCGTCCAGAACATCGTCATCAGCCGATGAAAGCCGCCTTCCGAGCCGTCCGCAGGGGGTTCACCCTCATCGAGGTCCTGGTCGCCACGGTCATCATGGTCGTGATCATCCTGGCGGTCGTCACGATTGCCACTGACACGTTCAAGGCCTATGACCGCGCCGTTTCCGACCTGTCCACGCAGTCGGAGGCGCGCGGCGTCCTGGACGCCATGGAGAACGACTTCCAGACGGCCGTCATCCGTCCCGACGGGCGTTGCTGGATGGAGATCGTCGTTCCCGGCGCCGCCGCGGTGCCCGGCCTGACGGGCGTTCCGCCGGCGGTCGGCAACCTGCGCCCCTCGGACCACCCGATCGTGATGCTCTTCTCCTCGCCCTCGGACCGGCCCCGGTGGTCGCCCGAGAGGGCCGGGGGCGCCCGTGTGCCGCTCCGGGGCGACGTCTGCGCCGTGACCTACCGCATCGGGCAGCGTTCGCCCTTCGACATGCCCGGGGAGCTGATTCAGCAGATCTACGGAGTCTACCGTACGATGATCGACCCGGAGAGCACGTTCCGCGAGGCCATCCCGGTCATCATGTCGCATCACCCCGTCGACAACCCGAGGCAGCCTTGGGACTACTGGACCGGTGCCGTGCGTCGCGTCCCCAACTACTCCGCCACTGACACCGGTGGCGCCTTCGAGACCAAGGTGCTGCTCAACGCCAGCGTCACCGCCACCCCTCCTTGCTGGACCTTGGACGACCAGAATTTCATCGGCTCCAACGTCGTGGCCATGAACCTCATCCTCTGGTGCACCTCCTCGCTGCCTGCGACGGGACCCGCCGGCTCGATGACCGACCCGGCCGCACGTCACCCCCAGATGCTCCGTCCGGTCATCATGGCCGGCAGCGCCACCGAGGACGCCGGCGGCATGAAGTTCGGCACGCCGACCGTCGTGGGAGGCTACATGGGGGCTTTCCGGACCAACACCACCGGCGTATCGGTCGCCTCGGCACCCCTGCGCTACGCCCCCAACACCGGCGCTCCCGCGGTGCCCGTGCCCACGACGCCCGCGGGTCGCCACCCTTACGACCACTTCGGCTCACGTCTGCGGGTCTTCTCCGACCGCATGTATCCCGACGCCCTCGGCACCAATTCCCTGCCGCAGACCGGCAAGCTGACCTACCTTCCTTATTCGCTCCGCGGCGTGGAGATCTCCCTGACCGTGCTGACGCCCGAGGGCTCCAAGGAGCTGCGCGCCCTGCAGCATGTCCGCAACACCGCCCGAACGGACAACGCGGAGTTCCGTCGCATCGTCTATCAGTACGGGCGCTCCTACACCCGTTACGTCAGGCTGCTGGGCAACGGTGGCTGATCAAGCCGGCCGTCGGGTTCACTCGGCGTACACGCCCATCTTACGGAACTTCGCGTAGCGTCCGGAGGTGAGCTTGGTCGGCGTGAGCCGTCCCAGCTCATCCAGGGCGCCGCGCAAGGTCTTGCGGATGGCTGAGCCCGCCGAGGCGGGATCTTCCTGGGCGCCGCCGAGCGGTTCCTTGACGACGCCGTCTACCACGCCGAGGCGCAGCAGGTTCGATGAGTCGAGGCGGAGGGCCTCCGCGGCCTTGGGCGCATGGGCGCGGTCCTTGAAGAGGATGGCGGCGCAACCCTCGGGCGAGATGACGGAGTAGTAGGCGTTCTCCAGAATGTAGACCCGGTCAGAGACCGCGATGCCGAGGGCGCCGCCCGATCCGCCTTCGCCGATGACGAAGGTCACAATCGGGACCCGCAGGCGGCTCATCTCACGGAGGTTCACGGCGATGGCCTCAGCCACATGGCGTTCTTCCGAACCGATGCCCGGGAACGCCCCCGGGGTGTCGACCAGCGTGACGATCGGTAGGCCGAAATTGTCGGCCAGGCGCATCAGGCGCAGGGCCTTGCGGTAGCCCTCGGGGTTGGGGCAGCCGAAGTTGCGACGGAGGTTCTCCTTGGTGTCACGTCCCTTCTGCTGGCCGATGACCATCACGGGGCGGCCCTCGAAGAAGGCGGTACCGCCGACGGTCGACTCGTCGTCCATGAACAGCCGGTCCCCATGCAGCTCCTGAAAGTCATCGAAGAGCATCCCGATGTAGTCCAAGGAGTAGGGGCGCCGGGGGTGACGGGCCAGCTGGACGCGCTGCCAGGGGCTGAGGTTGCCGTAGACCTCCCGGCGGGTCAGCTCGAGTTTGGTTTCCAAGGAGCGGATTTCCTTGGTGACATTCATGCCCGCCGATTCCGAGGAGGCCCGGAGGGAGGCGATCTTGTCTTCCAGTTCCCGGATCGGCTTTTCGAACTCCAGGGTGAAGCGGGGTTTCGGCGCGGACATGGGGGCGAAGTTGGGGGATTGGCAGGAGCAGGGCAAGGGAAGAGGGCCGAAGCGGGGGCAGGGACAGGGCTAGGGACAGGGCTAGAATGAAAGAAAGTGTGCGGAAATTGGGGCAGGGGTGTCGTTTCGGGTGGCTGGTGCGGCCCCAGGTGGCGGGCGGCTGGATCGACTGTCCCTGCCCCTATCCTGATTACCCTTTTCCCCGAACCTCCGCCCGTTCAGGCTGTCCTCACCCAGTCCTCACCATGCGCCTTGCCACCACGCTTCCTCTCCTAGCCGCCGTCGGTCTCTTCGCCGCCGAAGGCTACAGCGACACTCCCGTCATCCCCGGGCAGAAATGGAAGGTGCATGACATTGAGCGCCCGCAACCGCCCCGTGCGCCCCGCGAGCAGCTGAAGTGCGTCACGACCCCCGCCCCCGCCGGCGCGACCGTCCTCTTCGACGGCAAGGACGCCGCCGCCGAATGGGAGCCCGACGCCGCCCCCACCAAGAAGATGCCCAATCCCGTGGTCTGGGACGTGCAGGACGGCGCCATGGTCGCCCGCAGCAATTCCATCCGCACCAAGCGTTCGTTCGGCTCCGTCCATCTGCACGCCGAGTGGCGCTCCGCCAAGGGCTACGACCAGGATCCCAAGAAGAAGAGCCAGGGCAATTCCAACAGCGGCATCTTCTTCCAGAAGACCTATGAGCTGCAGGTACTCGACTGCTGGAAGACCGAGACCTACGCGGACGGCATGACCGCCGCGGTCTACGGCCAGCACACGCCCCTCTTCAACGCCTGCCTGCCCTCGCGTGAGTGGAACAGCTACGACATCGACTTCACCGCGCCGCGCTTCAAGGCCGACGGCTCGCTGGAATCTCCGGCCCGCATCACGGTCGTGATGAACGGGGTCAAGGTGCAGGACGGCACCGAATACATCGGGCCGAGTACCCACCGCAAGGTCCTGCCCTACAAGGCCCACGCCGACCGCCTGCCGATCGGCCTGCAGTGGCACGGCGACCCCGTGGAGTTCCGTAACGTCTGGGTCGTCGAGAAGTGAACCCCGCTATGCCCCTCATCGTCCTGCTGGTGCTCGGGTCGCTCTTCTTCCTGCTCGAGAAGATCGCGGGGGCCGCCCGTCCGCAGCCTTTCTTCCGCGGGGGGTTCGGCACGGACGTCCTGTACCTCTTCCTGGCCTCCGGGATGAAGCTCGTCACGCGCCTGTTCGTCATCATCCCCGCCGTGCTGCTGGTCGCGCTGGGGCTGGCCGAGAAGTCCGCCTTCACGCCCGGGCCCTACCTCGGTCACGGCCCGCTGGCCGCGCAGCCGCTCTGGTTGCAGACGGTCGAGCTCTACCTGCTGGCCGACTTCATCGGCTACTGGATGCACCGCGCCTTCCATTCGGGTCGGCTCTGGCCCTTCCATGCGGTGCACCACAGTTCCGAGGACCTCGACTGGCTGGGCAGCGTGCGCGTGCATCCGGTCAATGAGCTCGTTAACAACCTCGTCCAGGTCGTCCCGCTCATCCTGCTGGGCTTCAATCCGGCGGTGGCCGTCTCGGTGGCGCCGTTCCTCACGCTCTACGCGATCTTCCTGCACGCGAACCTGAACTGGGACTTCGGTCCGCTGCGCGCGGTCATCGCCACGCCGGTCTTCCACCGCTGGCACCACTCCAAGGATCCGCAGGCCGTCGACAAGAACTTCGCCGGCCTGCTCCCGATCTGGGACATGCTGTTCGGCACGTATTACATGCCGCGCGACCGGATGCCCGATGACTTCGGCATTCATGAGCCGATGCCCACGGGCTTCCTCGGACAGCTCAAGGCGCCGTTCGTCTGGGGCCGCGCCCCGCGCGACGGCGAAAAGGGCTGAAGGTTTGCCCTCCCGCGGCTTTCCTAAACACTCCTTTATTAGGGATGTTTCCTGAAGACCGACGTGACCGCTGGCACTCCGGGCAGGGCCGCTGGGCCCATGTCCCTGCCGCCGACTGGAATGACTGGCACTGGCAGCTGCGCAATCGGATCACTTCGCTCGGGCAGCTCGAGCCGATGCTGCGGCTCTCCAAGGAGGAGCGCGCGGGCGTCCTCTTCGCCCCCGGCAAGCTGTCGCTGGCCATCACGCCCCATTTCTTCAATCTCATCGACCCCGACGATCCCGCCTGCCCCGTGCGCCGTCAGGTCATCCCCCGCATCGAGGAGTCCGAGGTGGCGCACGGTGAATCCCCCGATCCGGTCGGCGAGGAGTCCACGATGCCCGTGCCCGGTATCGTCCACCGCTATCCGGACCGGGTGCTCTTCCTGGTCACAGACCGCTGCGCGGCCTACTGTCGCTACTGCACCCGCAGCCGGCTGGTCTCCAACGCGCAGGCCTATGACTTCCATCCCGAGCTGGAGCAAGGGCTCGCTTACATCGCCGCGCATCCGGAGATCCGCGACGTCCTGCTCTCGGGCGGAGATCCGCTGCTGCTCTCCGACGCCAAGCTCGACGCGCTGCTCGGCCGTCTCCGCGCCATCCCGCACGTCGAGTTCATCCGCATCGGCTCCCGCATCCCGGTCTTCCTGCCGCAGCGGGTCACGCCGGAGCTCTGCGACGCGCTCCGGCGTCACGGGCCGGTCTGGCTCAGCATCCATGTCAACCACCCGAAGGAGGTGACGTCCGAGCTCGCCGCGGCGTGCGACCGGCTCTCCTTCGCCGGCGTGCCGCTGGGCAACCAGTCGGTGCTGCTCCGCGGGGTCAACGATGACGAGGAGGTGATGCGGTCGCTGGTCCACCGGCTGCTCATGATCCGCGTGCGTCCCTACTACCTCTACGCCTGCGACCTCATCGAAGGATCCTCGCATCTGCGCGTGCCGGTGGAGCGGGGCATTGAGATTGTCCGGTCCCTGCGCGGCCACACGACTGGCTACGCGGTGCCCCAGTTCGTCATCGACGCGCCCGGCGGCGGCGGCAAGGTGCCCGTCAATCCGGCCTACGTGCAGGCCATCCAGGACGGCATCGTGGAGCTCAGGAACTTCGAGGGGAGGATCTTCAGTTACCCTTCCGGAGTGCGCATGCCCGAGCCCCGTCCCGGCACGGTCAGCTGACGTCCGCGACCGAGGAGACGAACCGGTTTTTACGCCGGTTCGCCCTCAAGGTGGCGGGCCCGTAGGGATTCGAACCCCAAACAACTGATCCGTAGTCAGTTATGATATCCATTTCACCACGGGCCCGTGATGAGGTCGTTGAGCAAAGACGTTGAGACTTTTGAGGCAAGGACTTTTTGATTCAGACGACCGACCGGTGCAGCGCCACGGTGCCGAAAAGCATGCGTTCGCAGGACACTTGGCTGAATCCGGCCGCCTTGAGTTCAGCCGAGAGCCCTTCGGCGTCGGGGAATCCCGCGATGCTGGTACCGAGGTAGCGGTAGGCTCCTAGATCTCCGGTGAGCAGGGCGGCCGCCAGCGGCAGGACGCAGCGTACGTGGATGAAGTGCAGCGGGGCGAACCAGGCGTCGGGCTGAGAAAATTCCAGGATGAAGACCGATCCGCCGGGCTTCGTGATGCGGCGCAGTTCCCGGAGGCCCTTATCGCGGTCCTCGAAGTTGCGCACGCCATAGGCGACGGTCACGGCGTCACACGAGGCGTCGGGGACGGGCAGGCGCATGCAGTCGCCGGTCCGGAATTCAAGACGGACGCCTTCGGCCTTGGCTCTGCGTCGGCCGAGCGCGAGCATCGGTTCGCAGAAGTCGTAGCCGGTCACTTCGGCCTTGGCGGGCAGCGCCGCGCGCAGGGCGAACGCCACGTCGCCGCTGCCCGTGGCAAGGTCGGCCACGACGTCCGGCGCGCACGCCTTCACGGTGTCCACCAGGCGATTGCGCCAGCCGACGCAGAGGCCGAGGCTCAGGACGCGGTTCGCAAGGTCATACCTCGAGGCGATGCCGGAGAACATCGAGCGGACGGCGGAGCCTTCGGGCATGCGTCCAAATTCCGCGGAAGCGCCCTGAGGTCAAGGGCGGCGTCTGCACCGCCATCATTCATCCTCCACCCTCCATCCTCGACCGCCTTCCACGCCCCACACTTAGACAAAAACTCCCCCGCCGCGCAGCACCTGGCCCTGATAGGTCGCCAGCACTTGTCCCGGCGCAATGCCACGCTGGGCCTGCTCAAAGCGGGCCTCCGCGGAGCCGTCCGGCCTGAAGCGGAGGACGGCCGGGGTCGACGGATCCCGGTGGCGGATGCGCGTGAGCACAGACGCCTCGCCAGCCAAGGCGCCGTTGATCCAGCTGAAGTTCCGGGCCTCCGCGCGGTCGGCGTACAATCCGGGCAGCCCCGGGCGGTCGAACGCCACGTGCAGGGTGGACGTCGTAAAGTCCTTCCGCACGACCACGTAATGCTCGTGGTCGGTGTTGGAGGGCAGTCCGATGCCTTTGCGCTGCCCGAGGGTGTAGCGGTGCAGCCCGCGATGCGTTCCGATGGTGCGGCCCTCGTGGTTGACCACCGGGCCAGGGGCGTCGGGGATGTGACGTTCGAGGAAATCCTGCACCGGCACCTGACCGAGGAAGCAGATGCCCTGGCTGTCCTTGCGGGTCGCGTTGGGCAGCCCCGCCTCCGCGGCCATCTGCCTCACGTCAGGCTTGAGCAGCTCGCCCACGGGGAAGAGGGCGCGTGCCAGCTGGTCCTGCCGGATCATGGCGAGGAAGTAGGACTGGTCCTTGTTCGGGTCTGCGCCCTCGAGCAGGTCGAAGGTGCCGTCGTCATTGACGCGTCGACGCGCATAGTGTCCCGTCGCGATTGCGTCATAGCCTTCGTCGACCGCCCTGCGCAGGAAGACCCCGAACTTCATCTCACGGTTGCATACGATGTCGGGATTGGGGGTCAGTCCGCGCCGGTAGCCTTCGACGAGGTATTCCACGACCGTGCGGCGGTAGTCGGCCACGAGGTCCAGCACCCGGAAGGGCAGGGCGAGACTCTCCGCCACGGCCCTGGCGTTGCGCACGTCCTCCTCCCAGGGGCATTCGCCGGGGAAGGGCAGACCTTCCTCGTTCATCCAGGTGCGGAAATAGGCGGCATGCACCTCATGCCCCTGCCGTTTGAGCAGCAGGGCGGCCACGGCGCTGTCTACGCCGCCGGAGAGGGCCACGAGGATCCTGGACATCGGGGGCAATGTGGCCTGCGTCCGTCCCGGGGGCGAGAAAGGAACGGCGCCGAGGACAAGACCCCCTTGCCCTCGGCGTCCAGTCGGGTAATGCTGGGGCATGCGTCCGGCTCTCCTGCTGCTCCTCCTGGCCTCGGTCCTTCCTTCTCACGCCCAGAACTCTGCTCAGATTGTGGGCATCCAGCAGGACCTCACCGAACTCAAGGCCGAGGTCGAGAAGCTGCGTCTGGAGAATGCGGACCTGCGCGCCGAGGTCTCCCGGCTGCGTGCGGTCCCGCCGCCCGCCGCTCCGGCCCCGAAGGGCGCCGACGCGGAATCGCTCGCGCGTCTCAAGGCCGAGGTGTTCGCCGAACTCGACCGGCGCCTCAAGCTCCAGACCGGCGACGTCAACGCGGCACTCGCCGACCTGACCAAGCAGGTGAACGCAGCGCTGGGTCGCCCTGCGGCGGCCGCCCCCGCCGCCCCCGCTCCTTCCGGCCCCGCTCCAGCCGCCCCGGTCGAGGGCTTCCCCGCCGACATGCCTCAGACCGGCGTTAAATATACCGTCAAGTCGGGAGATTCCGTCACCAAGATCGCCCGCAACAATAAATCCAAGGTTGAGTGGATTCTCAAGGCGAACAGTCTCGTCAATCCCAACGACCTCAAGGCCGGGGCCGTGATTTTCATACCCCAGCTCGAAGAACCCGCCCGCTGAACATGGCCCAGCCTCCTAAGAAGAACCTCGGCCGCGGCCTCGGCGCAATCATCGGCGCCGGCGTCTCCCGTCCCGCTCAGACCGCGCCCGCGGCGCAGCCCGCCGCGCCTTCCAATCCCTCGCTCCAGCTCGTCGAAATCGCGGTCACTCAGATCGGGCCGAATCCACGCCAGCCGCGCCGGGAGTTCGACGAGGCCTCAATCCGCGAGCTCGCGGAGTCCATCCGCTCCGAGGGCCTCCTGCAGCCCGTCGTCGTCCGCAAGGTCGCCGGGGGTTATGAGCTCATCGCCGGCGAGCGACGCCTGCGCGCCTTCCGTCATCTCGGTCAGAGGACCGTCCCCGCCCGCGTCGTCGAGGCGAGCGACGCGACCAGCGCCTTCATGGCGCTCCTCGAGAACCTGCAGCGTGACGACCTCAATCCGGTCGACGAGGCCGTCGCGGTCGCGTCCCTGATGCGTGACTTCAACCTCACCCAGGAGGCCGTGGCCGACCGTCTCGGTCGCCCCCGCGCCTCCGTCGCCAACACCGTGCGCCTGCTCTCTCTGGAGCGCGAGGTGCAGAGCTACCTGGCCAAGGGGCAGATCTCCGCTGGACACGCCAAGGTGCTCCTCGGCGTCGAGAACAAGGCCCATCAGGTCCAGGTCGCCCGTCTCATCGTGGAGAAGGGCCTGTCCGTCCGCGCCCTCGAGGCCGAGGTGCGCAAGCTCGGCGGCGGCCGCAAGGGCGAGCGCAAGCGTGCCGCCCAGACCGTGGTCGAGGACGTCCAGAAGCGTCTCACCTCCCATTTCTCTTCCGACGTCTCCGTCGTCCGCAAGGGCGCCAAGGGCGCGATTACGATTCCCTTCACCAGCGACGACGACCTCGCCCGCCTCCTCGAGAAGATCGGCATCAGGATCTGAGGGGGCAAGTGGGCAAGTTGACACGGTGACACGGGGAACTGCATAGGGGCAGCCTCGGGTAGGGCGGCCATTGCCATGGCCGCCGTTCGCAGAGGCACGTGCGTTGCGCCGGGCCAGATCACCAACCCTACGACGTCCGTCCGCCCACGGACGTGATGGCAATCACGTCCCTACCGGCGCGGCGTGGCCGCGAGGGAGAGTACGCTTCTACGGCGATACGTGGGCAAGGGGTTCTGCGACAGTCAGGGGCAGGCCTAAGGCATGGAGACAAAAACAGGTGTTGAAATCTTCTGCCCCTGTCCCTGCCCCTGTCCCTTTGTTTCCCTCAGTTTTCCTCAGTGCTTAAAGTGCCTCATTCCCGTGAACACCATCGCCATGCCGCGCGCGTCGGCGGCGGCGATCACATCGGCGTCCTTGACCGAGCCTCCGGGCTGGATGGCGCAGGTCGCGCCGGCGTCGGCGGCGGCCAGGAGGCCGTCCGGGAAGGGGAAGAAGGCGTCGGAGCAGACGGCTGAGCCCGCCAGGGGCAGCTTGGCCTCACCGGCCTTCCAGACCGCGATGCGGGAGGAGTCGACGCGGGACATCTGTCCGGCGCCCACGCCGAGCGTGCGCTCCTTGCCGGCGTAGACGATGGCGTTGGACTTCACGTGGCGCACCACGCGCCAGCCGAAGAGCATCGAGGCCAGCTCGTCCGGCGTGGGCTGGCGCTTCGTGACCACCTTGAAGTCGCGCGGGTTGACCGGCTTCTGGTCGCGGTCTTGCACGAGCACGCCGCCGATCACCGCGCGCACCTCGCGCAGCGTGTCGGCGCGCAGGCCCACCTTCGCGCGCATGAGGCGCAGGTTCTTCTTCTTACCGAAGATCGCCAGCGCGTCGGCGTCGAACTCCGGCGCGATGATGACCTCGGAGAAGGTCTCGGCGATGGCCTCGGCGAGGCCGCGGTCGACCGTGCGGTTGGCCACGATGATGCCGCCGAAGGGCGCTTGGCGGTCCGTCTCGAAGGCCTTGTGCCAGGCCTCGAGCAGCGTGTCTCCCGAAGCGGCCCCGCAGGGGTTGGTGTGCTTGAGGATGCAGACCGTGGGTCGCTCGAACTCGCCGATCAGGTAGGTCGCCGCCGTGATGTCCAGGATGTTGTTGTAGCTGAGCTCCTTGCCCTGGAGTTGGTCGAAGGTCTCGTGGAACGAGCCGTAGAGCGCGGCCTGTTGGTGGGGATTCTCCCCGTATCGCAGGCGCTGCGCGAGGGGCAGGGTGGAGGTGAAGCGGGAGGGCAGGCCCAGCACGTTACCCTCGCCGGGCTGCGACTGCGACTCGAGGTAGTTGGCGATCGCGGCGTCGTAGGCCGAGGTGCGCTGGAAGACCTTGAGGGCGAGCTCACGGCGGAGTTCCGCAAGGGCGTCGGGGTCCTTTATCGCGGCGAGCACGCGCGGGTAGTCGGCCGGGTCGGTGACGACGGAGACCGCGGCGTGGTTCTTGGCCGCGCTGCGGAGCATGGAGGGGCCGCCGATGTCGATGTTCTCGATTGCGTCCTCGAAGGAGCAGCCGGGCTTGGCGACGGTGGCCTCAAAGGGGTAGAGGTTCACCACGACGAGGTCGATGAGGTCGATGCCGTGGCGCTTGGCCTGCTCGAGGTGCTCGTGCGAATCGCGACGGCAGAGGAGTCCGCCGTGCACCTTCGGGTGCAGGGTCTTGACGCGTCCCTCCATGATCTCAGGGAAGCCCGTGTGCTCGCCGACGTCGGTGACCGGCAGTCCGGCGTCGCGCAGGGCCTTGGCGGTGCCGCCGGTCGAGAGCAGCCGGTAGCCGTGCTCCTTCACGAGGGCTTGGGCGAAGGGCAGGAGGCCGGTCTTGTCGCTGACGGAGAGGAGGGCGAGAGGCATGGTCAAAGGTGTTGTGATTGGGCAGGGTAAGGCCTGATGGGTCAAGAGAGAGACAAGGCCGGCCGGACATCCCCAACCCTTCCTTGACCCCCCGTCTCTTTTTCCCTCCTTCCAAGGTTCAAATGTCGACCGCCCTCCTTTTTTCCGGCCAAGGCGCCCAAGCCGTCGGCATGGGCAAGTCGCTCTACGACGGCTCCCCGACCGCCAAGTCGCTCTACGACCGGGCTGCGGCCCTCCTGCCCCTCGACCTGCGCAAGGCCTCCTTCGAGGGGCCGGTGGAGCTCCTCACCGAGACCCGGGTCTGCCAGCCCGCTCTCTACGTCCAAGGCTACGCCATCGCCTCGATCCTCCGCGAGCGGGGCCAGCTCAAGGACCTATCCGCCTGCCTCGGCCTTTCCCTGGGCGAGCTCACCGCCTACGCCGTCGCCGGGGTCTGGGACTTCGAGACCGGTCTCAAGGTCGTGGCCGAGCGCGGCCGCCTGATGCAGGATGCCTGTGACCGCACCAAGGGCGGCATGGCCGCGGTCATCGGCGGCTCCCGCGAGGACATTGCGAAGCTGTGCGCCGCGTTCGACATCGACGCGGCCAACTTCAACTGCCCCGGACAGGTCGTCATCTCGGGCGATGCCGACCGCGTGACCCAGGCGGTCGCCCGCGCCAAGGAGTGCGGCCCCTTTAAGCTCGTGAAGCCGCTCGTGGTGGCCGGCGCCTACCACAGCCGCCTGATGGAGCCCGCCCGCGCCGCCTTTGAGGCCTTCCTCGCCGGCGTCGAGTTCCGCCGTCCCCAGGTCACCGTCTATTCCAACGTCTCCGGCGGCACGCTCTCCGAGCCCGCCGACCTGCGCGCCGCCCTCGTGCGCCAGGTGATCTCCTCGGTGCTCTGGGAGGACGACTGCCGCGCGGCGGCTGCCTCCGGCGTCACGCGTTTCCTCGAGTGCGGTCCCGGCGGCGTGCTCGCTGGCATGATGAAGCGCACGGTTCCCGAGGCTACCGTCACCTCGCTCAGCGAGCTGGCCGACCTCCCCGCCTGAAACGTTGAGACCGCCCACCGTGTCCCTGGATCACATACGCAATTTCTGCATCATCGCCCATGTCGACCATGGGAAGACGACGCTTTCCGACCGCCTGCTGGAGCACACCAAGACCATTGAGAAGCGCCAGATGAAGGAGCAGTTGCTCGACGCCATGGACCTCGAGCGCGAGAAGGGCATCACCATCAAGTGCCACCCGGTTACCATGAACTATTTCGCGCCGGACGGCCAGGCCTACGTCCTCAACCTCATCGACACCCCGGGACACGTCGACTTCGCCTACGAGGTCTCCCGCTCGCTCGCCGCCTGCGAGGGCGCCGTGCTGCTCATCGATGCCTCCCAGGGAGTCGAGGCCCAGACGGTCGCCAACGCCACCCTGGCCATGAACCAGGGCCTCGAGATCGTGCCCGTCATCAACAAGGTCGACCTGCCCAGCGCGCGCCCCGAGGAGGCTCGGCGCCAGGTGGAGGACATCCTGACCATCCCCGCCCACGACGCCGTGCTTGCCTCCGGCAAGTCCGGCATCGGCATCGACGACATCATGCAGGCCATCGTGCGGCGCGTGCCCAAGCCCCGCTGGGCCGACTACCCGCAGGCCCGCGCGCTGGTCTTCGATTCGCTGTTCGACGCCTACAAGGGCGTCATCAGCTACGTGCGCGTCTTCTCCGGTACCTTCCGCCCCGGCCAGGGCATCGAGCTCATGTACAACGGCGTGCGCTCGGTCATCAAGGAGGTCGGCACGTTCTCCCCGCGCATGACGCCCTGCGACGAGCTGGGGCCCGGCAGCGTGGGCTACATCGTCATCAACATCCGCGAGGTGGCCGACGTGAAGGTCGGCGACACCATCACCCTCGCCGCCGACCGCGCCAAGGACCCGGTGCCGGGCTTCAAGGAGGTCCGTCCCATGGTCTTCAGCGGTATCTACCCGCTCGACACGGCCGACTACGAGAAGCTCAAGACCTCCCTCGGCAAGCTCGCCATCAACGACTCTGCGCTCTCCTACACGGCGGAGAGCTCCACTGCGCTGGGCTTCGGCTTCCGCTGCGGCTTCCTCGGCCTGCTCCACATGGAGATCATCCAGGAGCGGCTGCGGCGCGAGTACGATCTGGACATCATCTCGACCTACCCCTCGGTGGTCTACCGCGTCTTCACGACGGACGGTCAGCTGCACGTGCTCGAAAACCCGGTGATGATGCCCGACCCCTCCGCGATTGACCACATCGAGGAGCCCACCATCCGCGCCCACATCCACATTCCGGGCACCTCCATCGGCGACATGCTCGCCCTGATCCAGGAGAAGCGCGGGGTGCTCGAGCGCACCGAGACGATCGACGCCGAACGGGTGGTGCTGGTCTGCCAGCTGCCGCTCAACGAGATCCTGGTGGACTTTAACGACCGCCTGAAGTCCATCACGCGCGGCTACGGCTCGATGGACTATGATTTCGGCGACTACGTCACCTCGGACCTGGTCAAGATGGACATCCGGGTGAACGAGGAGCCGGTCGACGCCTTCTCGACCATCGTCCACGCCTCCAAGGCCGAGGGGCGTGGCCGCGCGCTCTGCGAGAAGCTCAAGGAGCTCCTCCCGCGCCAGCTCTTTAAGATCGCCATCCAGGCCGCCATCGGGTCCAAGGTCATCGCCCGCGAGACGCTCGGTTCGATGGGCAAGGACGTGACGGCCAAGTGCTACGGCGGCGACATCACCCGCAAGCGCAAGCTCCTGGACAAGCAGAAGGAGGGCAAGAAGCGGATGAAGCAGATCGGCAGGGTCGACATCCCGCAGGAGGCCTTCATCAAGATCCTCAAGAACGAGGGCTGAGGGCTCCCTTCTGGCTTTTCCTTCCGGTCCGGAGGGCTACTGTGCCTCATCCCCATGGGCTTCTTCGAGGACTACCGCCGCCGGCGTCAGCAGCGCAAGATTGCGAGGGCGCTGTTCAAGATGGTCCGCGCCATCCGTCTCTACCGCGGCGACGTGCTCTCGGCGCAGGAACTTGGAGTCCTGCGGGCCGATGAGGAGCGTCTCGCCCGGGAGCTCCAGCTGAAGCCCCGGCCCGACATCGAATCGGTGGAGTCCGCCATCATGGACCTGCACCGGACGATGGTGCGCATCGGGGGCAAGGTCTACCCCGTCAGCGCAACGTCCGACTTCGTGGACATGGTGGTCATGGCCGCGATTATCGCTGGCGGCATCCGCAGCTTCTTCTTCCAGCCGTTCAAGATTCCCACGAACTCGATGTGGCCGACCTACAACGGCATGACGGCCGAGGTGCGCGCCCCCGGAGAGGCCGTGCCCGGCCCCGCCATGCGCGCCTTCAACGTCCTGCAGTGGACCTGGACGCACGCGGTGCCCGCCCCGGCCGAGGGCGAGGTGCTTATCCCGCTGCAGAGGTCCGACTACGGAAGGACCGCTGAGTATTCCATGGCGCAGAAGGGGAGCGCCCGCAATTCGGGCCTTTTCGGCACGGGTCTCTTCGGCGGACGTGATGACACCTACGTGCTGCTGGTCGGCGACACGCCGCAGTCCATCACGGTGCCGGGTGAATTCGGCTTCGAGGGCGTGCTACTCCGCACGTTCTTCCCGAAGGAGGCCGCGCTCACGCCGCGTCGGCAGGACGTGGACCGCTGGACGGCGGTCTTCGAGCGCGCCCGTAAGGAGAATCTGATCGTCAACGGCCCGAGGGGTGAGGCGCTGCGCACCGGGGTTTACCTGAAGAAGGGGCAGCCGTTGCTCAACTTCGACATCAAGACGGGCGACTTCCTGTTCGTGGACCGGGTGTCCTACCATTTCCGCAACCCGGTCCGGGGCGACACGTTCGTGTTCCAGACGGGCAACATCCCCGGCCTGGCCGACGGCCTGGGGCGGCCTTCCCAGAGCTATTACGTGAAACGGGTCGGCGGCACGCCGGGCGACCGCATCCGCGTCGACGCCGAAGGGCGCCTGCACGTGAACGGGGTGGTGGCGACCACGCCCGAGCCGGTCGCGCTCAACAATCGTCCGGCCGTGGACAAGGGCTATTACGGATTCCTGCCCTCGGCCGGCGGCTATCAGTATGCAATCCCGCTGGATCGCGAGCACACGGTCTCGTCGGGCATGTATTACGCCTTGGGTGACAACTCCGCCAGCAGCTTCGACTCGCGCGGCTGGGGCGAGGTGCCCGCCCGTGACGTGGTTGGGCCGCCCTTCCTCATCCTGCATCCGCTCAGTCATCGCTGGGGTCTGGCGAAGTAGTGGGCGGACGCTGTCCGCTCAGGGCACGTGGGCAAGTTGACACGGGGACACGGGGAGAGGCGCAGAAGCTGTCCTGGGTAGGGCGGACATTGCCATGGCCGCCGTTCGCCGACGCACGTGCGTGGCGCCGGGCTAGGTCACCGACCATTCCAAGCTCGATCCGCCCACGGACGTGATGGCAATCACGTCCCTACCGGCGCGGCGTGGACGCGTGGGGGCGATGCGGCTCAAGCCGTACGCTTGCGGAAAGACCTGAGGCGCCAGGCGGCGTCGGCCTCGCGGTCGGTGCGCAGTTCGATCACGCGCACGCCCTTGCCGCGGACTTCGAGGAGCCGGCGGAAGGAGGCCCAGCCTTCGGCCAGGTCGTGACGCACGCGGTGCGCGGCGCACAGGCGTCCGAGGTCGGTGGCCTGCGGGGTGCCCCAGAGCTGCTCGAAGCGGGCGTGGCCGGCCACGGGCAGGTGGTTGAAGATGCCGCCGCCCTGGTTGTTGATCACGACGACGGTGAGGTCGCCCGGGTGACCGTAGGCCGAGAGCAGCGCGTTGGAGTCGTGCAGGAAGGCGAGGTCGCCGCAAAGCAGCACGGTGCGTCGGCCGTCGAGCGAGGCGCCCAGCGCGGTCGACACGGTGCCGTCGATGCCGTTGGCGCCGCGGTTGGAGAGGATCTCGGGGCCGGGACCGGAGGGATGGTAGAACCACTCGAGGTCGCGGATGGGCATGCTGCTGCCGACGAAAAGACGATCGTGCATCCCGAGCGCCTGGTCGAGCCGGCTGATGATGCCGCCCTCGAAGAGGCGTTCGCCGGCGACGAGCTTGTCGAGCCGGGTGCGCGCGGTGCGCTGGCGCTTCCTCCAGCTCGTGAGGTAGGCGCTCTTCTGCTCGGTCAGCTTGATGCCCGTGGAGGCGATGGCCCCGTCGATTCGGCTCCAGCGCGCATGCGTCGGGTCGGTGTTCTCGCCGGGACGGCCGATGAGCAGCGTCGGGGCGTCGGCTTTCTCCAGCCAGGTGCGCAGGGCCTTGCTCGTGGGCAGGGGGCCGATGACGACGACCGCCTCGGGGGCGAGCGCCCGGGCCTCGCCGGAGTCGCGCAGGATGAGGTCGTAGGCGGAGATCAGGCGTCCGCTCGAGGCGAGGTCGCCGCGGAGCGTGCTGGCGCCGTCGGCCAGGATCGGCCATCCGGTGAAGAGCGAGAGCTCGAGCAGGGCCTGGGCGGAATCATCGCGGTCCTCGAAATGCTGGGGGCCGGCCACGATGACGCCGCGCGGTGTCTTGGGCAGCGCCTCGGCGACCGAGAAGGAGGTGACATAGGAATGGACGACGGGGCAGGCGGGCAGGTCGGTGAAACTTTCGAGATCAAAGCCGACGGGCAGCTTGAAGCCCGGCTCGGCCTCCGAGGGGGTCAGGGGGTCGCGGAAGGGGAGGTTGAGGTGCACGGGCCCGGCGAGCGGACCCTGCGAACGCTGCCAGGCGTCCACCAGTGTCTGCCGCCAGTGGCGCAGAAGTCTCGGGCTGGTGCTGGGCGCGGCGGCCTCGGTGGTCCAGACGGGATAGCTGCCGTAGAGGTCGTTCTGGCGGATGGTCTGCCCGGAGTGGCATTCCCGCAGCTCGGCCGGGCGGTCCGCTGAGAGAACGAGCAACGGCGTGGCCGACATGCGCGCCTCGATCACCGCCGGCAGGTAGTTGGCGACCGCCGTGCCGGAAGTGCAGAGCAGGGCGGCGGGGCGGTGGGTCGCCTTGGCGATGCCCAGCGCGATGAAGCCGGCCGAGCGTTCGTCCAGGGCCACGGTCACCTGGACACCCGCTTCTTCCGCGAACGCCGCGGCCATGGGGGTCGAGCGCGAGCCGGGTGAGATCACCACGTGGGTGAGGCCCCGTCGACGCAGGGTGCGCACGCCAACGGCCGCCCAGAGGGTGTTGGTGTTGACCGGTCGGAAGGCTTTCGCCATCCCCTCATCCAACCCCTCAAGCCCTTCGGGGCAAGGCGAGGATGGTCTTGGCGGTGTTGCCACCACAAATTGGCCGAGTTTGATGCCTCCCGTGGAGCTCCTCGTCCATCTGGCGCCCCTTCTGGCGGCGATCACGTTCGCCGTCCTGCTCACCTGGGCGGTGTGCGCCGGGATGTCATTCGCGGTCGACGACGCGCATGTGCGGGTGCTCATGTACGGTCGGTCGGTCCGCAAGGTCCCGCTGGCCGACATCGAATGGGCCGACCGCCGCTGGGATTTCTGGAACGAGCACTACGCGGTCTCGCTCCGGCCCTCCCGCGTGGTGCGTCTGCGCCGGCGGACGGGCCTCTTCCGCAGCTTCATCATCACCCCGCCGGATGCCGATGGTTTCATCGGCCGTCTGCGTGAGCGCGGCGTCACGATTCGACCATGAGACTCCTCCTGCTTTCGCTGACCTGCGGCCTCTGCGGCTGCGCCTCTTCCGCACCGGAAGGGCCTGAGTTCTTCGCCATGGACACCGCGGCGCGTCTGGCGCCGGCCGAGAACGCCGCGCTGCTCGCTGAGCTCGGCTACGCGGGCTTGGGCGGTCGGCCTTCCTCGGCCCGGGCCCACGCCGAGGCCCTCCGTGCACGCGGGCTCAGGTTCTACAACGCCTACCACGTGGCCCGTTTCGATGCGCGGGATTCCGCGTTGCCCGCCGACCTCACCCGCGCGGTCGATGACCTCGCCGGACTCGACGCCGTGCTCTGGTTCGCGATCCAGAGGGTCGAACTCGGCGAGGGCTCCGCTTCGCGTCCCGTGGAGCGGGCGCGTGAGGCCGTCGTGGACGCCACGTTGCGCCGTCTGCTTGATTACGCCGGACCTCGGAAGGTCCGGATCTCGCTCTACCCGCATGCCGGTTTCTGGGGCGACCGGTTTGAGACCTGCCTGCGCGCCGCTGAGCGCATCAACGACCCCCGTCTCACCGTCACCTTCAATCTCTGCCATTGGCTCAAGGTCGACGGAGGACAGGCCGATCCTCTGCCGCTCATCCGTCGGGCCCTGCCCAGGCTGGAGTTCATCACCATCAACGGCACCGACGCCGGCGACACCGCGAAGATGGGCTGGGACCGGCTCATCCAGCCTATCGGACGAGGTTCCTATGACGTGAAGGCTTTCGTTTCGGGCGTGCGCGCGGCAGGCTATCGCGGCCCCTTCGGCTTCCAGGGCTTCGGCATCAAGATGGAGCCTGTGGCGCTGCTCAAGGAGGCGATGGTCGGGTGGAGAGAAATCGTGAAGTAGGGACGTGATTGCCATCACCTCTGCGGGTGGACGTCATCCGGCCGGTGACCTGACCTGGCGCAGCGAAGAGACCTTGTCGCACGCGAAAAACCCCGGTCGCCCAGGGTCTTTTCATCGGCTCACTTGCCCGCCGCGTGCTCCTTGGCGTGCTCGCGGAGCGGGTCGTAGGCGAAGTCCTTCTTCAGGTCGCGCCAGGAGGCGTGGACGTGGTTCGCGCCGCCCTGGAAGTTCGCCAGTTCGAAGAGGAAGGTCGGACCTTGGATGCTGTAGTAGTGCGCTTCGCCGACTTCGAGGCCCCCGTTCCAGGCGAAGAGGATCTGGTCCTTCACCGCGTCGATGGCCTGCAGCTCGCGCACCGCGAAGTCGGGGCGCGTGCGGCTGACGTATTCGTAGATGATCTTCGCGAGCGTCTGGCGCTGTTCGAGGGTGAGTTCGGAGGCCGGGATGCCGGCGTGCTTGATGAGGCCGTCGGCCTTCTGCTTGTTGCCGGTCACGATGTCCTTGAAGGGGTCCTTGTTGAGGAAGCCCTTCTTGCGCTGATCGGGGGTGAGGGACTTGGCGAGCTGACGGCCGAGGTCGTCCTCGAACTCCAGCAGCTCGAAGCCGACCGGTCCGGGCTGGCCTTCCTTGATCTTGCCAGGGTTGCTGGCGAAGAACGAGGGCGTGGAGCTCACGAGCTCGCCCTTCACGAGGGTGAAGTTGAGCGAGAGGTGATGGCCTTCCCAGCGGAAGCCCCAGGTGCCCTTGACGTCAGGGGTGCCGAAGATGGACACGAAGTAGTTCTCCGCGTCGCGCTTGGGGCCGGAACCGCCCTCGAGCTCGAAGAGCACGTGCTCGAGCGCCATGATCGATTCGGCCTTCATATGTCCTCGGCCGCTGAGGGCGACGGAGAGGATGGCCTGAGCGAAATGACGCTGACCGGGATTCATCTCCTTCAGCGGGAGTCCCTTGCGGGCCGACGGTACGAAGATCCAGTTGGTGCGCTCGGCGTCATCGAACTGGAACGTCGCCTTGGTCTTCTGCTCGGCCTTGAGGGAACCGAGGAAGGCGTTGGCCGCCTTGGACATCTCTTCGCCGGCGGTGTGGGCTTGGGCGCCGGCGGCCACGAGCAGGGCGGCGAGGGCGCGGAGGGTGGGGGGCAGGGTGGCCATGGGGTCAGGTGAGGACAGGTATGTAGGGTATGGGTTCCCGGAGAGCCAGAAGGAAGCGAAAGCTCGGGCTAGAGCCAGGGCTTGGGCTAGGGCTGCCATGGCAGGCAAATCAGTAAGTTCAGAAGCCTGTTCGGGTCATCTGCTAGCCCCGGCCCCTGTTCCTGTTGAGCTGGGTCGGGCTGCGCCCACCTCAGCTCCACTTCAGCTTGCTGCGCAGGACGTCGAAATGGGAGAGGTTCGTGGGGCGGAGCAGGCCGAGGCGCACCTTGGCGGTGCGCACGATGAGCGGAAGGCGTCCGGCGGCCTCGAGGGTGGGACGTCCGTCGACGGACACGCCGAGCAGGGCGCCGTCCTCGCTGCGCACCTCGAGCTCCGCCTCGCCGTCGAAGACCACGGAGCGGTTCGACACCGTGTGCGGGCAGATGGGCGTGAGGGCGATCACGGAAGCCGCTGGGTCGACCAGCGGTCCGCCCGCGGCTAGGCTGTAGGCGGAGGTGCCCGTCGGGGTGGCGAGGATCAGTCCGTCGGCTCGGTATTCGTTCACCGGGGCACCATCGGCACGCACGGAGAAGCGTCCCATCCGGAAGGCCTCGCGGGTCTTGAGGACCACGTCGTTGAGGGCGAGGGCGAAGGTGCCGTCGGCGAAGCGCACCTCGAGCAGCGCGCGTTCCTCCCGGCGGCAGTCGCCGGCCAGCACGGAGCGCACGGTGGCCGCGACGTCCTCGCCGGGGTAGGCGGCGAGGAAGCCGAGCTTGCCGCGGTTGATGCCGAACAGGGGGACGCCTTCCAGCGCGGCGGCCTCGGCCACGCCGAGGAACGTGCCGTCGCCGCCCACGACCACGCAGGCGTCAGCCCCGCGGAGCACCGCCCGGTCGACCGGCCAGCCCGAGGCCACCTCTAGGGTCACGCCCGCCGCCTGGGCGGCCGAGCGCACGGCCTGCACGATGTCCTCCGCTCCGGTCTTGGAGCGGTTCACGACGAGTGCCAGACGGCGGATGGCCATTGGGTCAGTCTTGTGGGCCCGGCCCGGGAGGGCAAGGCCAAGGCGGGCGGCCGAAGCCCCCGCTCAGGCCTTTCCGGCGGCCTCCAGGGCCTCCGCCAGCTTCGAGACGTCGGTGCCGCCGCCCATTGCGGCGTCGGGCTTGCCTCCGCCCTTGCCGCCCATGCGGGCGCAGGCCTCGGAGACGATCTTGCCCGCGGACTTACCCGCCTTGACGGCGTCGGCACCGCAGTTGGCGACGACGGAGACCTTGTCGCCGAAGGTGGCGGCGAGGATGACGACGGCGGAGGGGCCGACCTTGCCGGCCACCTTGGCTCCGAGGTCACGGAGGTCGTTGGGGGTCTCGGCGCTGACCTGGGAGACGACGTATTTCAGGCCGGCGCGGTCGCTCGCCTTGGCGGCGAGGGCATCGGCGAGCTGCGAGGTTTCCTTATCGCGGTAGGCCTTGAGTTTCTTCTCGAGCGCGGCGGACTGTTCCATCACCTGTTCGAGGCGCTTCAGCAGGTCGACCACGGGCGTGTTCGTCGCCGCGGAGAGCGACTTCAGCAGCTCGGCGTCAGCGTGGGCGCGCTCGTAGGCGGCGAGTCCGGCGAGGGCCTCGATGCGGCGCACGCCCGCGGCGATGGCGTTCTCCCCGGTGATGCGGAAGAGCCCGATCTCGCCGGTGCGGCGGACGTGCGTGCCGGCGCAGAGTTCCATCGACCAGCCGTCGAGCGCGCCGGCCTTGCCGCCCACCTGCACGACCCGCACGGCGTCGCCGTACTTGTCGCCAAAGAACTGCATGATGTCGGGGCGGCCCTTCACGGAGGCGTAGGGCACCTCGGTCCAGGACACCGGCTCGTCGGCAAGCACGCGCTCGTTCACCAGACGCTCGACGTCGGCCAGCTGGCCCGGCGTGAGCGCCTGGCCGTTGAAGTCGAAGGTCAGCTTCGTCGGGTCGACCGCGGAGCCCTTCTGCGAGGCCTCCTTGGAGACGACCTCGTGCAGCGCCCAGTGCAGGACGTGGGTGACCGTGTGGTGGCGCTGGATGGCGTCGCGTCGCGCGCGGTCCACCGACACCTCGACCATGGCGCCCGTCTCCGGGGCGTCCTCGCCGTCGAGGAAGTGCAGCCAGGTCTGGCCTGACTTCTGTGTGTCCGTGACGCGCCACTGGCGGCCGCCGAGGGAGATTGCCGCGGTGTCGCCCACCTGTCCGCCCATCTCGGCGTAGCAGGGGGAGCGGTCCAAGATGACGGCCGTGTGGCCTTTGATCTTGGCGACCTGGACGACCTTGGCCTGCGTCGCGAGGGCGTCGTGTCCGACGAACGCCGTCGGGTGCTCGGAGCCCACGTCGGAAAGCGTGATGACCTGCTTCTTCTGCGCCGCGCGGGCGCGGGCGCGCTGCTCCTCCATCAGTTTCTCGAAGCCGGCGATGTCGACGGTCAGCCCGCGTTCACGGGCCATGAGCTGGGTGAGGTCGAGCGGGAAACCCTGCTCGTCATACAGGCGGAATGCGACTGCTCCGGAGACGGTGCCGCCGGCCTTCAGTTTGGACGCCTCCTCCTCGAAGAGCGCGATGCCCTTGTCCAGGGTGCGGTTGAAGGACTCCTCTTCGAGGCGGATCACGTCGGCCACCACCGCGCGGCGCGTGCGGATCTCGGGGAAGACGTCGCCCATCGAGTCGGCGAGCACGCCCACCAGCTGGTGGAAGAAGCCGTTCCTCAGCCCGAGCGTCCGGCCGTAACGGACCGCACGGCGCAGGACGCGGCGCAGGACGTAGTTGCGGTCCGAGTTGCCGGGCTGGATGCCGTCCGCGATGGCGAAGGACAGCGTGCGGATGTGGTCGGCGATGACGCGGAAGGCCACGTCGTCCTTCTCCTGCTGCGTGGTGCCGGTCGATCCGGGGGCGGGCAGGGTGGAGCCGTATTTCTTGCCCGAAAGCTCTTCGAGGCGGCGGAAGAGGGGCGTGAAGACGTCGCTCTCGTAGTTGGAGATGACGCCGGAGAAGTCCTTGAAGCCCTTCGTGCACTGCATGATGCCCGAGACGCGCTCGAAGCCCATGCCCGTGTCGACGTGACGGGCGGGCAGGGGCGTGAAGGTGCCGTCGGGGTTGGCGTTGAACTGGATGAACACCAGGTTCCAGATCTCCATGCAGCGGGCGTCGCTCCCGTTGACGAGCGCGCCCCGGGTGTCTCCGGTCGGCGTGAGGTCGACGTGCAGTTCGGTGCAGGGGCCGCAGGGGCCGGTCTCGCCCATCATCCAGAAGTTGTCCTTCTTGTTGCCGTTGACGATGTGCACGGCGGGGTCGAGTCCGGCGGCGCGGAACTTCTCCGCCCACACGTCCCACGCCTCCTGGTCGAACTCCGAGGGGTCGCCCTTGGTCTTGTCGGGCTTGTACACGGTGGCGTACAGGCGGTGCTTGGGAAACTTCCAGACCTCGGTCACCAGCTCCCAGGCGAAGTCGATCGCCTCGCGCTTGAAGTAGTCCCCGAAGGACCAGTTGCCCAGCATCTCGAAGAAGGTGTGGTGGTAGGTGTCGAGGCCGACGTCCTCGAGGTCGTTGTGCTTGCCGCCCGCGCGGATGCACTTCTGGGTGTCCGCCGCGCGGCCGGGGGAGTACGGGCACTTGGTCTGCCCGAGGAAGATCGGCACGAACTGGTTCATGCCGGCGTTGGTGAACAGCAGGTTCGGCGAGTCCGGCATGAGGCTGGACGAGGGCACGATGGCGTGCCGCTTGGACTTGAAGAAGTCCAGGAACGACTGGCGTACTTGGGCGGAAGTCATGGACGGGCCGAGAAGGAGCGATTTAAAGCCCCTCCCGCCCTAGAAGGGAAGGATTAACCCCGCCCCGGCGGCCCTTCAGCCGGCCTTGCGGGTCAGTTCGGAATGCAGGCTCAAGAGGGCGTCCGCCCCTTCGGCGTAATAGCCCGCGAAACGGGCGACCAGCTCGTCGCCATGCCAAGACACCACGCCGGTCTGGAAGCCCAACGTCGCCTCGACCAGACCGTCGGGCCGGTCCTTCTCGATGCGCTGGCTGAAGTGCAGCGGATGCGGCGCGGTTTTGGCCAGGCGGTCCTGCGAATCGACGAACTGCATCACGGCCCCTAGCTCACGCGCGCCCTCGAAGGTCAGCCAGACGCGCGCCTCGCCGGGCACCTCGCCTTCGCGGGGCTGGTAGAACATGCGCAGGCGCGCGTTGGAACCCGGCAGGGTCACGCGGACGTTGAAATGGTCGGACGCGACGAGGCGCGCGGTGGGACGCAGGACCTTGAGCCTTTCGGCGACAGCCTGCCAGAGTGCGGGTCTCATCTTCGGTCATCGTGCCCGCCGTCGGTCCTCATGCAAGCGGTCGTCGTGTCATGCGCCGCGATGTGAATAAAAAAGAAGGGTGCGCCTCGCGGCGCGCCTCGCGGGCCGGACGGTCCGTTCACTTCTTCTTGCCCTTGGCGGCAGGCTCAGGCAGCGGGTGCGCCTTGAGCACCTCCTCCGCGACGTACATGTCGGTCTTGGACTTGGTCGCCTCGCGCACGCGCTTGACGTCGGCTGCCTTCACGGGCGGCAGGTTGTTGCCCCACGACTGGCGCACGTAGGTGATGACGGCGGCCACTTCTTCGTCCTTTAGCAGCTGGCCGAGGCCGGTCATGGCGGGCTGACCCGAGGCCATGTCGCCATAGATGCGGCCGGCATGCTTCATGGGGCCGTAGAGGCCGTTGAGCACGATCTTGATGACTCGGTCCGGATCGCCTTCGAGCCAGTCGCTCTTCACGAGCGAGGGATAGGCGCCCACGCCGGGCTTGCCGGGCGTATCGGCACCCTTGCCGTCGGGCTGGTGGCAGGTCATGCAGTGCGCCTCGCGGAAGTAGACTTCCTTGCCGAGGTCGTAGAGCTTCTTGTCGGCCTGGGACAGCTTGCGGTCCGAGGGCCCGTAGGAGACCTCCTTCGGCGGCACGAGGACCTTGGGGTCGACGAGTCCCTGGCCCTCGGGCAGGGAGGTGAGCTGCTTCACGGTCTGGCGCAAGCAGTAGTTGATGAAGCGGTCCTTGTCGTCCTTGAGCTTCATGGCCGCGGCGACCGCTGGCTTCACGTCGGTTCCCTTGAAGAAGCTGAGGGTGCGCACGGCCTCGAGGCGCACGCGGGGGTGCGGGTCCTCGACGGCGGCGGTGGCGAAGGCCAGGGCGTCGGGGATACGTTCGCGCTGGTAGCAGACGACGCGCAGGGCCTGGGCGCGGGCCTGGTGGGCGGGCGACTTGAGCAGGGCGCGGATGAGGTCGAGGTTCACGACGTCGTGCCACTGGTGGACCCAGAGCGCCTCGAGGACGTGGTGGGCGTCCTCGGCCTTGGCCGGGTCGAACTGCTTCACCCACTTCTGGACGGCGGCGATGACCTTGTCCGAGTCATGCTTGTGCAACTCGACCTTGGCGCGCTGACGCACGTTGTCCTCGTGCTCCCTGAGCAGTTCGAGCAGGGCCTCGACCGGCTCGCCGTCGATTTTCTTGGGCTTGAGCAGGGGGCGGGACGGGTAGGTCACGCGGTAGAGGCGGCCGTGGTGGTGGTCGCGGTTCGGGTCGCGCAGGTGGTGCTGCAGGTGTCCGATGAGCATCTGCGACCAGTCGAGGACGTAGACCGAGCCGTCGGGCGCCACGGCCATGCCGGAGGGACGGAAGTTCGGGTGGGTCTTGATGTCCTTGGCGTAGAGGAACCCGGGCTCGAGGGTCGTGCCCTTGATGCCGGCGCCGTCCTCCTCGAGCTTGGCCCGGAAGACGCCCTGGTAGGTGATGACGTTGGCGTTCAGGAAGTCGCCCTGCCAGTCGTCGGGGAAGTGGCGGCTGCTCAGGATGGTCGTGCCCGGGCAGGGGCGGGAGGGGCGGTTCCAGAACTGGAAGTAGCCTGGGTGCGCGCCGCTGTCGAGGTGGCCGGTGAAGCCGGGTCCGAAGTAGTTGGCGTTGCCGGTGGCGTCGGTGATCAGGTCGTTGCCCCAGTAGTCAAAGACGCGGCCGTGGGGGTTGGCGAAGTTGTACGGGGCGTGGCGGAAGAGTTTCCCGGTCTGGGGCTCGAAACGGTAGATGGCGCCGTTGACGTTACGCATGACGCCGCGGTCGGTCTCGACCTGGGAGCGGTGGAACACACCGTCGGAGAGGTAGATCGCGCCTCCCGGCTCATAGCAGATGGAGTTGGTCTCGTGGTGCGAGTCGGCCGCGTCCATGCCGGTGAGCAGTCGCTCCTTCCAGTCGGCCTTGCCGTCGCCGTCGGTGTCGCGGACGTACCAGATGTCGGGCGACTGGATGAGGATGACGCCGTCCTTGTAGAACTGGAAGCCGGTGGGGCAGTTCAGGCCGTCGAGGAAGACGGAGGACTTGACGACCTTGCCGGTCGCGGGGTCGAGGTCCAGGACGAGGAGCTTGTCGAAGACCTTGGTCTTGGGGTTGGTCTCGGGATAGTTGGGCCAGCAGGCGATCCAGAGGCGGCCCTTGTTGTCGAAGTTCATCTGCACCGGATTGATCAGGTCCGGCACGGTGGTCTCGTCGGCGATGAATTCGATCTGGGTGCCGTCGGGCGACCCGAGGTGCTGCAGGGTCTCAGGGCCGGGCAGGTAGGGCACAGGCTCCTTGCGGTTCGGCGGCACGGAGACGTCGGGCAGGAGGTTGTCGTCGCTGACCTTGAAGTCCTTGCCCTGGGCGGCGGCCCAGACGGCCTTGTCGCGGTTGGCGGTCTTGAGGTCGCGGTTGGAAAGCTCGCGGCCGATGACGGTGGCGTTGTCGACGCCCTCATACTTGATGCGCGAGCGGCCGCCGAAGATGTTGAACTGGTCGACGGTGCGGTAGCGGTGGTGCCATTCGGTCGCCTTGTCGTTCACGGCCGCGCGGACCTTCTCGTCCACGGAGGGCGCGGCCTGGCCGAAAAGCAGCAAGACGCCGAGCCCGAGGACGGCGACGCCGACCAGCTTCATGGTGGTCCGGCGGTTTTCTTCCGAGGACCTGAGGAAGGCCGTCACCACCAGGATCACGCCGAGGAGGAGCGACGCGTAGGCGAGCAGGCCGCCGGATCCGCCGCTCTGGCCGAACACGGCCTTGAACTGCACCGGCGCGAGGGCGCGGTCGCCGTCGGCGTTCACGTGGATGCCGTTGACGGTGAGGCGTACGGAGGACTTGGCGAACAGCTCCTGCGTAGGGGAGAAGAGGTTCACGAACGGGACGCCGGCGTTCTTGGCGACTTCCGCCATGGCCTTCACGTACGCGGCGAGGTTGGCGTTGTTGCGCTCAGTCACCTTGGGGTCGAAGAAGCGCGACTTCATGTCCTCGTTGGCGATCGGTGAGAACAGCACGATGCGGGGCTTGCCCTGGCCGTAGTCGGCCTCGCCGTGCTTCTTGAGCCACGCGGCGAGGTTGGTGCGGAAGGCGTCCAGGCCTTCGGGTCCCCTGAAGGACTCGTTGAAGCCCCAGTAGGCGAAGATGACGTTGGCGTGGAAGTGCGCGCCGGCATGGTAGGTGACGTCGGTCTTGCCGACTTTGGTCGTCACCTGCCCGGGCTTCATGTCCAGGAAGTATTCGAGCGTGGGCACCTCGTCCGAGCGGTGGGCGGGCACGCCGAGCTCATCGCCGGAAAACCCGAGGTTGCGGATGACCAGCTGGTGGTCGGGGTGGGCCTGGTGGATGAGGGCCTCGAAGTGTCCGTGGTGCTGCTGGCGGTCGGCCAGGCCGCCTCCGACGAAGGCGATGTGGTCGCCTTTCTGGAGCTGGAGGTTCTGGGCCGGCAGGGCCGCGAAGGCGGTCAGCGCCAGCAGGGATGAGAGCAGTTTGCGCACGGTGGTTTCGTGGGGGGAGGGGGATGCCACGCCTTGCGACATGGTCCGACGGGCAAGGGATATTCCTGCCTTCCTTGTGCCGTCTGCCAAGGGGAATGTTCCTGACCGCCGCCGCGGAGGGACAGGGGCAGGGACAGGGGCAGGGGCGGTTGATAGGTTGCCTCGGGTAGGGCGGCCATCGCCATAGCCGCCGTTCACATAGGTAGGTGCGCAGCGCTGGGCCAGGTCACCGACCATTCTCAGATCCGTCCGCCCACGGACGTGATGGCAATCACGTCCCTACCGATGCATCCTTCATCATTTATCTCCCATCCCCAATCTGCCATACCTGCCCCTGTCCCTGCCCCTATTATGAAATCCCTCCTTCCGCTGTTGTTCGTGACTGGCGCCCTCGCGGCGGATCGTCCCAACATCATCTACATCCTGAGCGACGACCTCGCACAGGGGGACGTCGGGGTCTACGGCCAGAAGCTCATCCGCACGCCGAACCTCGACCGCATGGCCGCCGAAGGCACGCGCTTCACGCAGGCCTATTGCGGCACGACGGTGTGCGCACCGAGCCGCACGTCGCTCATGACCGGACTGCATGCGGGGCATTCGCCCATCAGGGCGAACCGGGAGGTCCAGCCGGAGGGCCAGAAGCCGCTGCCCGCCGAGACCGTGACGGTGGCGCAGGTCCTGAAGTCCGCCGGCTACGCCACGGGCTGCGTGGGCAAGTGGGGCATGGGGATGTTCGACACGTCGGGCAGTCCGCTGAAGAAGGGTTTCGACCGGTTCTTCGGCTACAACTGCCAGCGTCACGCCCACAGCTATTTCCCGACCTACCTCTACGACCAGGACCGCAGGATTCCGCTCGAAGGCAACGACGGCAGTAAGGTGGGCGCCACCTACGCGCAGAATCTGATCCAACGCGAGGCCGAGCGATTCATCCGCGAGCACAAAGACGGACCTTTCTTCCTCTTCTACGCGATCACTCTCCCCCACGGACGGCACGAGATCGACGGCTTCGGTGAATACGCCGACCGTCCCTGGACCGAGCAGCAGAAGGCCTACGCCGCGCAGGTCACGCGGCTCGACGCCGACGTCGGCCGGGTGCTCGCGTTGGTCCGCGAACTGGGATTGGACGACCGCACGCTCGTGATGACCTCCGGAGACAACGGGTCGTCCTTCGCGCCGAACTCCGAGTTCGGAAAGCTCTTCCAGCAGGCCTCGAACGGCATGCGCGGCTACAAGCGCGAACTCTACGAGGGCGGCCTCCGCCAGGCGGCGCTCGCCCGCTGGCCGGGCAAGGTGCCGGCGGGACGTGTGAGTCACGAGCCCTGGGCGTTCTGGGATTTCCTGCCGACCGCCGCCGAACTCGCCGGCGCCAAGCTGCCCGAGGGCCTCCGGCCCGACGGCCTTTCACTCGTGAGCCTCCTGCAAGGCGGCGCCGCCCCGGCGCGCGAGTCCTTCTACTGGGAATTGCACGAAGGGGCGTCCCTGCAGGCCGCCCGCTGGGGAGACTGGAAAGCCGTCCGCAACGGGCCCGCCAAGGCCATCGAGATCTACGACCTCGCCAAGGATCCCGGGGAACGCACCGACCTGGCGAAAGAAAAGCCCGAGCTCGTCGCCAAGGCCGAATCCATCTTCCAAACCTCCCGCACCGACCATCCAGACTGGCCGCTGCGCATGGGGCTGCCGGGCAAGAAGAAGGCGGCGAAGAAGTGAGCGCGCGGCATGCTGCGAGGGGCAGGGGCAGTCGATGCGCAGGACCGGGCCTCGTATTCAGGGCTCGCCGAGCAGGATGGACAAGGCGGGCGGAGCGGCTGGAATGACGTCGTCATGAAGACCCGCCGACTCGGACGCACCGAGCTTCACCTCACGACCGTGGGCCTGGGCACCTGGGCCATCGGCGGGCCGGGCTGGAAGTTCGGCTGGGGGCCGCAGGACGATGACCTGTCCGTCCGCACCATCCATGAGGCGGTCGATCTGGGCGTGAACTGGATCGACACGGCAGCCGTCTACGGCCTCGGCCACTGCGAGGAGGTGCTCGGCCAGGCGCTGCGCGAACTCAAGGGCCGCCGGCCCGTCATCTCCACCAAGTGCGAACGCTGCTGGGAAGCGGACGGCACGGTCGTGCCCCGACTCAAGCGCGCGAGCGTGATGAAGGAGATCGACGACAGTCTGCGACGTCTCGGCGTGGACGTCATCGACATGTATCAGATCCACTGGCCGCAGCCTGACGAGGACATCGAGGAAGGCTGGTCCGCCGTGGCCGACCTCGTGAAGGCCGGCAAGGTGCGGCACGCGGGCGTGAGCAACTTCAGCGTCGCCCAGCTGAAGCGCATCCAGCCCATCCGTCCCGTGGACTTCCTCCAGCCCCCTTACAGCATGATTGCGCGCGGCTTCGAGCAGGAGCTCATGCCCTACTGCGCGACCCACGGTATCGGCGTCATCGCCTACAGCCCGATGCAGAAGGGCCTGCTCACCGGCAAGGTCACCCGCGAATGGGCGGCCGCGCTACCGGCGGACGACCATCGCCGGGCTGACCCGCAGTTCAGCGAACCGCTGCTTTCCAAGAACATTGCGCTGAACGACGGCCTGACGCGCATCGCCTCCCGGCTCGGCGTGAGCGTGGGCGAGGTCGCTATCGCCTGGGTGCTGCGGCAGCCCGCCGTCACGTCCGCGATCGTGGGTGCCCGCCGACCAGGGCAGCTCCGCGGCACCGCGGGCGGAGGGTCGCTCGAACTGGACGAAGCGACGCGCACCGAGATCGAGTCCCTCCTCAGGGCGCGAGGCTGAAGTCGCGCTTGCGGCGGGACCAAGGAAAGCCAGCCTGCGGGACATGAACCCCGTCCTGTCGCTCGCGCTGCTTCTCACCCTGGCCGCGCCCGTCGGGGCCGAGACGAAGAATCCTCCGGCCAAGAAGGAGACCAAGACCACCGCCGTGAAGCGTGCGGCCAAGAAGGCCAACCCCGCGATGGACCCCGTGAAGGACGTGGCGGGACTGCCTCGCGTGCTGCTCATCGGCGACTCGATCTCCATCGGCTACACCCTAACCGTGCGTAAGGCGCTCGAGGGCAAGGCGAACGTCCACCGCATCCCCACGAACGGCGGCCCGACCAAGAACGGCACCGCCAACCTCGCGAAGTGGCTCGGCGAGTCGAAGTGGGACGTCATCCATTTCAACTTCGGGCTCCATGACCTGCGTCACATGGAGGATGGCAAGCGGCAGGTCGAACCTGCGGACTACGAGGCCAACCTCCGCGCCATCGTCGCCGGACTCAAGAAGACCGGAGCGAAGGTGATCTTCGCGACCACCACGCCCGTGCCCGAAGGCAAGCTGACCCCGCCGCGCACCTTCGGCGACGTCGCCATCTACAACGGCATCGCCCGCAAGGTCATGGAGGAGAACGGCGTGGCCGTGAACGACCTCAACGCCGCGATCACCCCCACTCTCAAGCAGCACCAGAATCCGAACGACGTGCACTTCAACGCCGCCGGATCCGGGGCCCTCGGCCAGACTGTCGCCAAGGCCGTGCTGGGCGCGCTGGGCAAGTGAAGCCGTGGCGATGATGTGAGCGCCCCTTTTCCTCGGCCGCCCTTCGGCGGCCCCTTGCCCCTTGTCCCCTCCCCATTTCACCTTTGCACCCGCACTGTCCCTGCCCCTGTCCCTCGAAGTCTGTCCCTGCCCCTGTCCCTGTCCCTGCCCCTCGAAGTCTGTCCCTGCCCCTGTCCCTCGAAGTCAGCCCCTGTCCCTCGCAGCTTCCCTCGCCCCGCCCGCTCACTCCACTTCCTTGAGGAAGCGCTGGTACAGGGCTTCGGTCTCGGCGGCGGTCAGCTTGCCGCTGTTGATCAGGATGCGGAAGCGGAAGGTCTCGGACTTGCCCGCGGGGATGGTGAAGTTCAGCTCGGTCTTGCCCTTGGTGAACTCCTTCGCGCCGAAGGGATTCGCGGCGAAGAGTCCGTAGCCGCGGCAGTGCCAGTAAGTGGGGAAGGTGGCGTTCTTGGGGTGGTCGAAGATGCCCACGACCATGTCCTCGCCGCGCACGTTGCCGGAGAGGGTCATCCACTTGGCGCGGGTGCTCCAGGCCTCCTTCTCGCCGACCTTGCCTTCGCTGCTCAGGTAGACGCCGTTCACGCCGTCATTGTTGAGCACGGGCACGGCGGTGGGCTTGCCGGAGTCGTCGGTGAAGATCTCGGGCTTGGTCGAGGGCTCCTCGAGGGCGCGGGTCACGCGGATTGCGATGGCACCCTCCTTGGAGTCCTTGAAGACGGCGTCCTTCCCCTGCGCGGTCAGGGTGATGATGCGGTCGATGATGCGGATGTCGCCTTGGGCGCGGACGACCAGGGTCTCATCCTGCTGCAGGACCTTGGATCCGTCGGCCAGGATCCAGTCGGAGCTCACCTTCAGGCTGCCTTCGCCGGCGCCGCTCTTCACGGACTTGATCGCGCCGTGCTTCACGTGGCCGTAGGGGGTCTTGCTCTCGCGGGAGAAGCCCTCGGGCGGGGAGTTCCAGAAGTCGGACCCGTTCACGTTGCCGTAGTTGAACCAAGACGAGATGTGGTGGGGGTGGTCGGTCCGCTCGCCGGCAATCTTCTCGAGCGGGAAGCCGCGGGTGAAGATCGTGCCCTTCGCGGTGCGGAGGGGGGAGAGCAGGGGCTTCTTCTGGTCGGCCCAGTAGAGGTAGGAGGTGAAGGGCTTGCCGTCGACGAGGACGTCGACCTGGCGTTTGTGCGCGTCGTTGACGAGGCTGACTTCGGGGGCGGCTCCGGCGGCGTTGCCGGAGGCGCAGCCGGCCAGGGCGGCGGCCAAGGAGAGGAGGGCGAGGGGCTTGTTCATGGGTGGGACTTTTGATAGTTCCTTCAAAAAGGTTGCCAATGGGAAAGACGCGACAGAAGCCTGCTTGAAAGGCGTTTTGCTATCATGATTTCGGCTTCCTCGGCCGGAGCATTGATATAACAATGTTTCACCTCACCCCATGCGAACGCTGCTCGGCCTCGTCTTCATCGCGTTTCTCCACGCCGCTCCGCCCGTGGGTCCGGCCCAGCGCGTGCCCTTCGCCCAGTATCGCGACGGGCTCTCGCCGCAGGAGGCCGTGAAGGCGATGTCGCTGCCTTCCGGCTTCCGGGCCGAGGTGCTCGCCGCGGAGCCGCGGCTGGTGCAGCCCATCGCGATGTGCTTCGACGAGCGTGGCCGTCTCTGGGTCGCCGAAGGACGCTGCTACCCGCGCAAGCGTCCGGAAGGGCAGGGCACGGACCGCATCCTCATCCTCGAGGACGTCCAGGGGGACGGCTCCTACTCCAAGACGACGGTCTTCATCGAGGGGCTCAATCTCGTCAGCGGGCTTGAGGTAGGACACGGCGGGGTCTGGGTCGGCCAGGCGCCGGAGCTGCTCTTCATCCCGAAGGACGCGCAGGACCGCGCCGGCAAGCCGCAGGTGCTGCTCGACGGCTGGGGTAGCCACGATACGCACGAGACGCTGAACAGCTTCATGTGGGGGCCGGACGGCTGGCTCTACGGCTGCCACGGCGTGTTCACGCATTCGGTCGTCGGCCGGCCCGGCACTCCGGACGACCGTCGGGTGAAGATCAACGCGGGGGTCTGGCGCTACCATCCGACGCGCCACGTCTTCGAGGTCTTCGCCGAAGGCAGCAGCAATCCGTGGGGGCTGGATTACAACGCCCGCGGCGACTTCTTCATCACGGCCTGCGTCATCCCGCACCTCTACCATGTCGTGCCCGGCGCGCGCTACCAGCGTCAGGCGGGCCAGCACTTCAATCCTTTCACCTACGACGACATCCGCACCATCGCCGACCACTCGCACTTCGCGGGCCGCCGGGTGCTTCGCCCGGAGGTCGCCAAGATCGACCTCAGCACGGACGAGTCCGGCGGCGGGCACGCGCACTCCGGCCTGGCGCTCTACCAGGGCGACAACTTCCCGCCGGCCTGGCGCGGGGCGCTCATCTTCGGCAATCTGCACGGCCACCGTCTGGTCGCCGACCTGGTCGTGCCCAAGGGCAGCGGTTACGTGGGCACGCACGGCCCCGATTTCCTGCGGGCCAATGACGCGCGGTTCATCCCGGTCGCCCAACGGGTCGGCCCCGACGGCGCGCTCTACGTCGCGGACTGGTCCGACAAGCAGGTCTGCCACAACAACACCACGGAGACCTGGGACCGCAGCAACGGCCGCGTCTACCGGGTCAGCCACGGCACGCTCAAGGCCCGCCCCGGCGACCTCGGCCGCTGCTCCGATCACGAGCTCTCCGGCCTGGCCCTCGACGACGCCAATGAGACCGTGTCCCGCCTCGCCCGACGCGTGCTCGCGGAAAGGGCCGCCGCCAGTCCGCTCTCGGAGGGCGCGCTCGCCTCGCTCCGCTCCGCCTTCGCCTCGGGGCCTTCGCCCCGCCGTCTCCGTGCGCTTTGGACGCTGCAGGTCGCGGGCGCCTTCGACGACGTGCTCGTCGGTCGCGCGCTGGCCGATGCCGATGAGGACGTGCGCGCCTGGGGCGTCCGTCTGACCGCCGAGTTCCACCCCGCGCGTCATCCGCTCCTCGCCCCGCTCGCCGCCGCGGAAGCCTCGCCGGTGGTGCGTCGCGAACTCGCCTCCGCGTTGCAGCGGCTGCCGCTGGCCGCGCGGGCCGAGGTCGCGAGGCCGCTGCTCGCGCGGGCCGACGACGCGCAGGACCACAACATCCCGATGCTGCTCTGGTACGGCGTGGAACCGCTGGTCGGCGCCGACCCCGACGTCGGCCTCGCGCTCGCCTCCGCCTGCCGGATGGAGCGCGTAACGGAATTCATCTTCCGCCGTCTCGCCAGCGACGCCTCCGCCCGCGGCCGCATCCTCGCCATCGCGGCCGGGTCCGCCGACCCCGCGGCCCGCACGGCCTTCGTCCGTCGCGTGGTCGAGGGCGTCCGCCAAGCCGGATCCTTCGTGCCGCCCGAAGGATGGGCCGCGACGCTCGCGAAGCTGCGCGAGGGCGCTTCGCCCGACCTCGCCGCCGATCTCCACGAACTCAGCGCCCTGGCCGGCGACGAGGCGTCGCGCGCCTTCTACCGAGGCCATCTGGCCGACGCCAAGGCGCCCGTGCCCGCGCGTCGTCGCGCGCTCGCGATCCTCGTGCAGTCCCGCGACCGGGGCGCGGCCAAGGCCGTGCACGCCGCGCTGCTTGAGAAGGAGTTCGACCGCGATCTCCGCAAGGCCCTCATCCAGTCGCTCGCCTCCCTGGGTGACGAAGAATCCCCCGCGGTCCTCCTGCGCGTGACCCGCACCGCGCTCTCGCCTGATTTCAAGTCCGCCGCGGTCGACGGGCTCACCTCCAACGCCGCCGGCGGCCGCGCGCTCCTGCGGGCCGTGGCGGACGGCTCGGCCGACAAGGCCCTGCTCGGCCCCATCGTGGTCCGTCAGCTCAAGACGTTGGCCGACGCCGAGGTGGACGCCCTTCTGGCCAAGGTCGTCGGCACGGTGAACCGCACCAAGGCGGGCATGGAGGAGGCCCGTGCCAAGTATCTCGCGCTGCTGAAGCCGGACGTGCTGAGGCGCGCCGATTTCGCCGAGGGCCGCCAGCTCTTCCTCTCCACTTGCGGCGTCTGCCATACGTTCGGCTACATCGGCAACGCCGTCGGCCCGGGCCTCGCCGGCGCCAACCTCGGCAAGCTCGACTACATCCTGGAGAACGTCCTCGATCCCAACGCCGTCATCGGGAAGGACTACCAGCTCAACGTCCTCAGGCTGAAGAACGGCTCCACCCTCACCGGCATCGTGCAGTTCGAGGACGCGCAGTCCTTCCGCCTCGTGCTGCCCGGCGCGACCAAGTTCACCGTCGCCAAGGACGAGGTCGTCTCACGCGAGACCCTGCCCGTCTCGATGATGCCCGAGGGCCTCTTCGACGCCCTGCCGCCGCAGCAGGTGATCAACCTCGTCGCCTACCTGCAGAATCCCGACGGCCCCGCGCCCAACGCCGCGGCCTGGTCCGTGCCCGGCGCGATTGAGGGCGAATCCATGAAGGTCCTCGCCAAGACCGGAGGCAATCCGCGCAACCAGCCCATGGGCGCCTTCAAGGCCAGCCGCTGGAGCGGCGACGATCATCTCTGGTGGACCGGCGGCAAGCCCGGCGACGTCCTCACGCTCGCGCTGCCCGTGAAGGAGAAGGGTCGTCATCGCCTGACCTTCGTCCTGACCAAGGCGCATGATTACGGCGTCTTCGAGGTCGCCCTCGACGGCAGGACCCTCTTCGGCGGCCCCCTCGACCTCTACGAACCCGCGCAGGTCGTGACCACCGGCGAGCTGGACGCCGGCGAGCACGAGCTCGAGCCCGGCGAGCATCGCCTGACCCTCAAGATTCTCCCGCCCAATCCCGCCGCCACCCCCAAGCACATGCTCGGCTTGGACTTCATCAAAGTGGAGAGAAAGTGATGTAAGGCAAGGGACAGGGACAGGGACTGACTTCGAGGGACAGGGGCAGGGGCAGAGACAGGGACTGACTTCGAGGGACAGGGGCAGGGGCAGGGACAGGGACTGACTTCGAGGGACAGGGGCAGGGGCAGGGACAGGGACTGACTTCGAGGGACAGGGGCAGGGGCAGGGACAGGGACAGTGTTGGCCTCTTCGGGGCTATCGCTTGCAGGCCTGTGCTTTGGCTGTTTAACCTTCGCCCGCCCCTGCCCCTATAACTGTCCCTGTCCCTGCCCCTGTCCCTATAACTGTCCCTGCCCCTATAACTGTCCCTGTCCCTGCCCCTGTCCCTATAACTGTCCCTGCCCCTGTCCCTATAAATTGAACACATATCCATGAAACTCATCCCTGCTCTCCTGCTCTCTTGTTCCGCGGTCTTCGCCGCTGACTCCATCAAGTATTCGGTCGAGCGACTCGACGCCTCGCTCGATGCGCTCATCGCAAGCGACGCCAAGTTCGAAGTGCTCTCGACTGGCTACAAGTGGTCCGAAGGTCCGGTTTGGTTCAAGGACCGCATCGTTTTCTCCGACGTCCCTTCCAACGTGGCCTACTCCTGGAAGGAAGGCGATGGACCGGCGCCAGTCTTCCTGAGGCCGAGCGGCACGGACGCGCCCTCGGAACGTCAGGGTTCAAACGGATTGGCCGTTGACACCAAGGGCAGGCTTGTCCTTTGCCAGCATGGCGCCCGCCGCGTCGCAGCCCTCGTGGACGGCAAGTTCGTCCCTCTGGCCGGAGAATTTGAAGGCAAGCGCTTCAACAGCCCGAACGACCTGGCGATCGCCAAGGACGGCACGGTCTACTTCACCGATCCGCCCTACGGGCTGGGCGGAGAGAAGGCCGAAGTCGACTTCCACGGCGTCTACAAGCTCTCCACCGACGGAAAAGTTTCGCTCATCACGAAAGCCGTGCAGTGGCCCAACGGCATCGCGCTCAGTCTTAACGAGAAGACCCTCTACCTCGCCGTCTCCGACGGCAAGAATCCCCGGGTCGCCGCCGTGGGCGTCGACGGCTCCGGACTGCGCGACGTCTTCCTGGCGGCGCCACTCAAGGCGCAGGGACGCCCGGGAAACTGCGACGGACTCAAGTTGGACCAGCAAGGCAACATCTGGACGACCGGTCCTGGCGGCGTGCTCATCCTGTCTCCGGAGGGCAAGCACCTCGGCTCTCTGATGCTTGGTCAGAATTCGGCCAATCTCGCTTGGGGTGAGGACGGCCGCACGCTTTACATCACTTCAAAGGACCGTCTCGTGCGGGTGAAGACCAAGGTCAAGGGCGCGGGATTCTGACCGGCGGCTGAAGCCGCCGGAGGGGATGTGTTAGGGACAGGGACAGTTATAGGGACAGGGACAGGGACGGGGACAGGGGCTGACTTCGAGGGGCAGGGGCAGGGACAGGGACAGGGACAGTTATAGGGACAGGGGCAGGGACAGGGACAGGGGCTGACTTCGAGGGGCAGGGGCAGGGGCAGGGACTGACTTCGAGGGACAGGGGCAGGGACAGGGACAGGGACAGTTATAGGGACAGGGACAGGGACAGGGACAGTTATAGGGACAGGGGCAGGGACAGGGGCAGTTATAGGGACAAGGGTAGTTTTAGGGACAAGGCCAGGTCGAGAAGCTCATGCAAAAGACCTCAGCCTTTTCAGCGTGAAAAGGCGGACGTGCCTGGCCCAATCAAGTCATGGATCTTCCCGGTCTGGAAAACTTCATCGCATGGCAAAAGGCCGTCGACATGGCCGCCAAAGTGATTCGCCTCACCCAATCGAGCGAACTGTCACGCAACCACTGGATGTGCGATCAACTTCGCAGGGCGGCGCTTTCAGTCCCGAGTAACATCGCCGAAGGCTACGAAAGGCGCGGAGAAAAGGATACCCCGAGATTCTATCAGATCGCCATGGGGTCGTGCGCCGAAGTCAAAACGCAGCTTCGCGTGGGAGTTACCGCAAACCTCATCCGCGATGCAGACGGCAAGTCGCTCGAAACAGATTGCACCGAAGTCCTCAAGCTGCTGACCGGCGTTTTGAAGGCCAGGGCCAACGTGCCGACCTCGCACCGGAAACACTATGCCTCTCCGTTTCGTCCCAATGAAAATCAGCAGCAGCGGACTTAAGGCACTTGATTCAAAACTGTCCCTGTCCCTGCCCCTGTCCCTATAACTGTCCCTGCCCCTATAACTGTCCCTGTCCCTGCCCCTGTCCCTATAACTGTCCCTGTCCCTGCCCCTGTCCCTATAACTGTCCCTGTCCCTGTCCCTGTCCCTGTAAAATACGCTTATCCTCCCAAGTCTTGCCCCCTCGCCCCGTCCCCCCTTCCTTACCTTCCCGTCCCCTCCGCTTCCCCCGATGAAAGCTCTGCTCCTCACCGAATACAAAAAGATGGCCTGCACGGACGTGCCGGATCCGGTCTGCGGCGCCGACGAGGTGCTGGTCGAGGTGCGCGCCTGCGGCATCTGCGGCTCCGACATCCATGGCTACGACGGCTCGACGGGGCGTCGCATCCCGCCGCTGGTCATGGGCCATGAGGCCGCGGGGGTCATCCGCTCCGTCGGCTCCGCCGTCACCCGCTTCAAGCCCGGTCAGCGTGTGACGTTCGACTCCACGGTCTACTGCGGCACCTGCGCCCACTGCCGCCGCGGTGACGTCAACCTCTGCGACAACCGCCAAGTCCTCGGCGTCTCCTGCGGTGACTACCGTCGCCACGGCGCCTTCGCCGAACTCGTCGCCGTCCCCGAGCGCATCATCTACCCCATCCCCGACGAACTCGGCTTCAACGAGGCCGCCATGATCGAAGCCGTCTCCGTGGGCGTCCACGCCGTGCGCCTGACCCCCTGTGCTCAGGGCGACACCGCCGTCGTCGTCGGCACCGGCATGATCGGCCTCCTGACCCTTCAGGCCGCCAAAATCGCCGGTTTTTCGCAGGTGATCGCGGTCGACACCGAGGATTCCCGCCTCGCCGTGGCCAAGGAACTCGGCGCCACGCACGCCTTCAATCCCGCCTCCGGTGACGTCGCCGCCTTCGTCAAGGGCCTGACCGGAGGGCAGGGGGCCGACGCCGTCTTCGAGTGCGTCGGGGTCAACGTCACCGTGCAGTCCGCCGTTGCCTGCGTGCGCAAGGGCGGCACCGTCACCCTCGTCGGCAACCTTTCGCCCAAGGTCGAACTGCCGCTCCAGTCCGTCGTCACGCGGCAGGTCCGCCTGCAGGGCTCCTGCGCCTCCGCCGGCGAATATCCTGAGTGCATCCGCCTGCTCGCTTCCGGCCGCATCCGCGTCGACCGTATCATCTCCGCGGTCATCCCGCTCGTCGAGGGACCGGCCTGGTTCGACCGCCTGCATGCCGGCGCGCCCGGCGTCATGAAGGTCATCGTCGCCCCCCGTTCCTGAGACCATGAGCCAGCCCTTCTTCAATCTTTCCGGCAAGGTCGCCTTCGTCACCGGCACCAGCCGCGGACTCGGCCAGCACTTTGCGCGCGCCCTCGCGCAGGCCGGCGCCGACATCGCCATGTCGAGTCGCGACGCCGCCAAGCTGGCCCCCTTCCGGGCCGAGATCGAGGCCCTCGGACGTCGCACCTGCGCCGTCGCCCTCGACGTGCGCGACCACGCTTCCATCCAGGCGGGCGTGGCTGAAGTCGAGCGCCTCATGGGCCGCATCGACATCCTCGTGAACAACGCCGGCTGCAACATACGCAAGCCCGCCCTCGAGGTGTCCTGGGAGGATTGGAACACCATCCTCGACACCAACCTCCGCGGCACCTTCTTCACCGCGCAGGCCGTTGCGCCGGGCATGATCGCGCGCGGCTACGGCCGCATCATCAACATCGGGTCCGTCACCTGCGTCGCCGGCTACGCCGGGCTCGCTCCCTACGGCGCGAGCCGCGGCGGGGTGAAGCAGCTCACCATGAGCCTGGCCGACGACTGGGGCCGGCATGGTGTGACCGTGAACTGCCTCGCGCCTGGCTGGTTCAAGACCGCTCAAAACGCCGTCCTCTACGAGCAGAAGGAGTGGGTCGAATACCTCTGCGACCGCATCCCCCTCAAGCGCCCCGGAGCCGTCGGCGACCTCGCCGGCCCCGTGGTCTTCCTGGCGTCGGAGGAGAGCCGGTACGTGACCGGTCAGACCTTGCTGGTTGACGGAGGCATCAGCGTGGGCGCTACTCGTGCCACGGTCGCCCCGCCGAAGCCCTGATGCTCTACGCCCTGCTCGCCATCGCCGTCCTGGTCCTGCTGGTCACGCGGCTCAAGTTCAACCCCTTCATCGCCCTCCTGATCAGTTCCCTCGCCCTGGGGGCGACGGTCATCGCGGTCGGTTCCGGCGCGCCCGGGCTGGGTATGACCGCCGTGCTGAAGGCCTTCCAGGACGGCTTCGGGGCCACCATGGCGGGAACGGGCTCCATCATCGTCCTCGGCGTCGTCTTCGGCAAGCTCCTCGCCGAGTCCGGCGGCGCCGGCGTCCTTGCGCGCACCTTCATCCGCACGCTTGGGCCCTCGCGCATCGGCCTGTGCATCATCCTGCTCGCGCTCTGCGTCGGCATGACCACCTGGTTCGCCGTCGGCCTGCTACTTATCCTGCCGATCGTCATCACCCTGGCCAAGGAGACCGGCCAGCCCTTCCTGCGACTCGTCCTGCCGCTGCTCTCGTTTCTTTCCGTGATGCACGGCCTCATGCCGCCTCATCCCGGCCCCGTCGTGGCCATCGAGGCGCTCAAGGCCGACATGGGCCTCGTCATCCTCTGGGCCTTCGTGCTCGGCATCCCCGTGGCCGCGGTCGCCGGGCCGCTGTTCGCCCTTGCGGCCGTGCGCTACGTGCACGTTCCGACCCCTGAATACAGCCCTTCCGTGGGTTCCGGGCAGACCTTGCCCGGCTTCGGCCTGACCCTCTTCACCGTGCTACTGCCGGTCATCCTGCTGCTCGGCGGGACCGTCGTCGAAGTCCTGGTGAAGAACGCCTACGTTCCTGACGCAGCGTCGACTGCGTGGGGCGCGGCGCTGCTCTTCATCGGCCATCCCGTGATGGCGTTGCTGCTCTCCGTGCTCTTCGCCATGTGGGCCTTCGGTTCGCGTTGCGGGCGCGGCGCGACCGAGCTCCTGAAGTTCTCCGAGGCCAGCGTCGCCGGCATTGGCATGACCCTCGTGCTCGTCGGCGGGGGAGGGGGCTTCGCCCGCGTGATGCGTGAGGCCGGCGTTGATCGTGAGCTCGCCACGCTGGCTTCCGACGCCGGGCTGCCGCTGCTCGTCTACGGCTGGCTCGTGTCAGCCTTCATCCGCGTGGCCACCGGATCCGCGACCGTGGCCATCACCGTCGCCTCGGGTTTCCTGGCGCCGGCGCTCATCGCGACGCCCGGTGCCAGCCCCGAGCTGCTGGTCATCGCCATCGGCAGCGGTTCGCTGTTCCTCTCTCACCTCAACGACAGCGGCTTCTGGATGGTCAAGGAGTGCCTGGGCCTCACCGTGGCCCAGACCTTGCGCACTTGGACCATCACCGAGACCCTCATTGGAATCGTAGGGCTCGGGATGGCTTTGTTGGCTGACCTCGTTCGCACTTTATAGACTAAAACAGTCGTTAAATCTATTTAAGATTGATTTCAATCTTTAATAGCCCCTTTCGATGATCTTGTATGGGTCGTTCTGGCTCTAATGGTGAATAACTAACGGTTGAGAAAAATTACACTTATGGCCGTTTTTCATCTCCAATATCGTTGCCCATTGGGGTAAACGCCTCAGACTTGAATCATCCCCGAAAAAGCGTCACCGCAAAGTGATACTTCCTGAGTATATCTGATGAAATTTAAGAGACTCCGACCTCTCGTTTCCCGCGCCACCCTGATGGTCGCGGCGGCTTCGTTGTCCGTCGGCCTGGCACCGCGAGCCCGCGCCGCCAATTTCTTCTGGGACACGAACGGCGGTTCAGCCGGCCTCGGCGGCACCGGAACCTGGGATACGACCACGGCCAATTGGTTCAATGCGGGTTCCGCCACCACGACGGACGGACTGCAGGCCACGGCTGCGATCGGTGCGTTCACGGCCAACGATGTCGCGTATTTCTCCGGCGCGGCGGGCAGTTCCAACACGGTCACGCTTGGCGAGGCGATCACCATCGGCGGCCTCAATTTCTCGGGCCTGACCTCTTACGTGCTGGATGGCGCTTCAGCGCTCACCTTGGCCGCGCCTTCCGGCACGCCGACGCAGCCGTCGGTCGCCGTCGCCTCCGGTTCGCGCGTGAACGTCAGCGCCAAGATTTCCGGCACGCAGGGTCTGCTCAAGACGGGCAACGGCACGCTGGTGCTCGGCAATTCCGCCAATGATTTCACGGGTGATCTCCTCATCCGCGGCGGCGCCGTCGTCATCACGGCTTCCGCGCAGCTCGGCGCCGGCACGGGTCCGGTGATGATCCAGGGCCTCAGCAACACCGGCAATCCCGGTTTCAGCGGCGGCTCGCTCGTCGTTCAGGGCGGCGTTACCGGCATCAGCGTCTCTCGCGAGATTTCGGCCTCCGGACGCGGCCCGGGAGCGGCCAACGCCGCCGGCGCGATTCTCTCGGTCGGCAACAACAACTTCACGGGAGGCGTCACGCTGGGCACCCAGACCGAGTCGCGTTTCCATGCGTCGCCCGGTGTCACCACGGTCTCGGGAGACTTCTCCCTCGGCGCCGGCGCCAGCACGGTGCTCTACGGCGACGGCAATTTCGTCATCTCCGGCAAGATCGTCTCTTACGACGCCGGTCAGGACCGTCTGGTCAAGACGGGCATGATCTACGGCACGTCGCTCTGGATCCAGGGCGACCAGAACCGTTTCAACGGAACCATCCGCACGGATTCCGGCTGGGTCCGCGTGACCGATCCGACCAACCTCGGCCTCAACCGCAGCTTCCAGAACGTCGACTTCAACAACGGCGCCCTCGAGGTCCGCACCGGCATCACCAACTGGAGCAACCGCAATCTCTTCTTCCGCAACAACGTCAGCGGCGGCCTCTTCCTCGACCACGGACTCGGCGACACCTCAGGACCCTCCTCGCTCGTCGGACAGACCATCGCCTTCGGCAACCTTTCCAAGGGAACGGGTAACAACAACACGAACTACAACTTCAGCAGCCGCAGCGGTTTCGGCGCCAGCTTCACCGGCTTTGGCGGTTTCATCGGCACGACCAACGGCGCCGCCGGCAATTACGGCGACTTCACCGTCAGAAACGACCTTTCCGGTCCCCTCACGTTCAGCGGGGACATCTGGCGCACCAACACCACCAACGTCCGGACCCTCTTTTTCCAGGGTTCCGGGGACACGCTTCTCACCGGCAGCATCATCACCTCCGGTGGCGCGCACAAGTTCACCAAGTCGGGACAGGGTCAGGCCACGCTCCAAGGTCAGGCCGGCGCCTTCACCGGCGTCACCCAGATCAGCCAGGGCACCCTCGTCATCCCCGGTCTGGCCGCGCTCGGCGGTTCGACGGGCATCCTGATCGGCAATGCCACCACCACGTCGGGCACCTTCACTTACACGGGCGCCGCCGCCACCCTGGCCACGCCGATCACGCTCAACGTCACGACGGCCAACGCCTACCTCAATTCGAGCGGTTCCGGAGCCCTGAGCATCACCGGAGCGATCACGGCTCTCACGGGCGCCAAGACCTTCGTGCTCGGCGGTACCAACGCCGGCGACAACGTCATCTCCGTTGCGATTCCCGCGAACGCGACCAACCTTCAGAAGATCGGGTCCGGCACCTGGGTCCTCAATCCCAACGCCGCCAACGCCTACACGGGACTCACCACCGTTTCCAACGGCACGCTCAAGTTGCAGGAAACGGGCTCCGACTTCGACCTCATCCCGAACGCCGGCGCGGTCGTCTTCAACTCCGAGACCTTCCAAAACTCCGCCGGCGGCAATTTCGTCTACCTTGGCGCCGCCTCCAACGCCTCCGCCGAGGTCGCCGGAGCCCTCACCCCGACCGCAGGTCACGGCTCCGTGCAGGTGATTCCTGGCACCGGTGGTTCCGCCGCGCTCACGTTCGCCTCTCTGGCCGCCCGCGGCGCCGGCGCCACGCTCGACCTTTCCGTCGCCACCAACGGCTCGGTCATCTTCACCACCGCCCCGACCGCCACCAACGGCATCATCGGTGGCTGGGCCACCTACAATGGTGTGAATTGGGTCGTGCCCGGCGCCGCCGCCTCAGCCGCCTCCGCTTACTCCGCTTACACGGCGATGGCCGCCTCCGGCCTCACGACGACCGCCAATTACCTCTCCAGCGCCGACCTCACCGTCACGGGCGCCGAGACGGTCAACTCCCTCAAGCTTTCCGGAGCCCATACGCTCACCCTCGGTGGCGCGCTCACCATCAGCTCGGGCGGCGTGCTCTTTGACAACTCCTCCGGCGCGGCCACGGTCACCGGCGCATCCCTCGGTGCTTCCGGCTCCGAAGTCATCGTCCACGTCGCCGGCTCGACCCAGGCCAACGCCCTGACGGTTTCCTCGCTCATCTCCGGGGCGGCCGGTTCGCTCACCAAGGCGGGCAACGGCACCTTGGTCGTCACCAACGCGAACGCCTTCACGGGCAGCGTCAACGTCAACGGCGGCACCCTCCGTCTCTCCGGCAATCTGGCCGCCATCGGCGCCGGCCAGACCAACACCACCCTGCTCAATCTCCGTCAGGGAGCCACGCTCGACCTCAACGGCGCCGGATCCTCGGTCTCCAACTGGACCGGAGCCCCCAGCGCCAACCGCATCGCCATCGGCGCTCTGGTCGGTCCCGGTACGGTGACCAACGCCAACGCCGCGCCGGTCATCCTCAGCCTCGGCAACGGCGGAGCCAACGGCACCTTCACCGGTTCCATCAGCCAGACCGCCGGCGCCATCACCCTGGTCAAGAACGGCGGAGGCACGCAGGTCATCCGCGAAGCCCAGAACTTCACCGGCGCCACCGTCATCCGCGGCGGCACCCTGGCCGTCACCTCGCTCGCCAACATTGGACAGGCCTCCGGCATCGGTGCCGGCGACGCCACCAGCGCTGCGACCAACGCCGCTTCCCTCATCTTCGACGGCGGCACCCTGCTCTACACCGGGGCGACGAACAATTCTTACGACAACCGCGTCCTCAACATCTTCCAGACGACGCAGACGCCCTCCGTCTCCATCGATCGTCTCTTCACGCTGACCCCCTCCGGCGGCCAGATCCAGGTCAACGGCACCTTCGGCAACAACGTCATCGGCAACCGTGCCGAGAACAACGCCGCCCTCGTTTTCTCCAACACCGGAGCCATCCAGTATGCGGGCACGTTCACGCCTGGAAGCACGGTCACCCTGACCCTCGCGGGCAATTCCAGCGCCGACAATCGCATCAACCTCCTGCTGGTCGACCCGACGGACGCCAAACTCTCCGTCTCGCGTTCCGGCTACTCGGCCAACTGGATCCTCGGCAACGCCGCCAACAGCTATTCCGGAGACACCATCATCTCCGGCGGCGCGCTCGTGACGGGTCGCGACGGAGCTGGGCTCTCTCCCAATTCCAATCTCAACTTCCAGGACTGGGGTGGCGTCTACGAATCCAGCGGCACCTTCAATCGTCCGCTCGGCACCGGTCCCGGCGCTTGGCGCGCCAAGGCCACGCACGGTAAGGCCGGCTTCTCCGCCGCCAACGACCGTCTCGTGGTCGACTGGTCCGGTCTCTCCAACCCCGTCTGGGGCAACGCCACCGGCACCGCCAACTTCCTTCGCGGCGCCGTCCTGGACCTCAACTCCGCCACTTCCTTGGCCGATGTCGAGCTGCGTGGCGCGTTCCAGATCGCCACCGCCGCCGCCTCGAGCGTCACCGCCCCGGTTCCCGCCTCCGGTGACCTTCAGTACTACGCCCTGCCCGCAGGCACCACCACCGCCAACTTGTCCGTCGGTCAGGCCATCAGCGGCACGGGCATCATGCCCGGCACCTTCATCCGCTTCATCGGCTCGGACCGGGAATTCTACATCAGCCAGAACTATTCGGGCACCACGGTCTCGGGCAATGCGACCATCACCATGCCCACCACCGCGGGACTCACCGTGGGCATGACCGTGGCCGGGACCGGCATCCCCGCCGGAGCCACCGTCGCATCCATCGTCAACGCGACCAGCATCACCATCAGCGCCAACGCCACCGCGGCGGGTACCGTCGGCCTGGCCTTCGCAGCCGGCAACCAGACGCTCAACGTCTCCGGTGACGGCTGGCGTGAGGTCGCCGTCAATGACAACGGCAACACCGGACTCGATTTCGCCACCATCAGCGGCGTCATCTCCGGCACCGGCGCCTTCGCCAAGAGCGCGGGAGGCACGCTCTTCCTGACCGGCGCCAACACCTATTCCGGCAAGACCGTCCTGCGTAACGGAAACCTCGTCGTCTCCTCCATCGGCGCCCTCGGCGCCACGTCCTCCAACCTCGGAACGAACGTCTCGGGCGGCGTGCTCGAGTTAGGCAATCCCGGAGGTAACCAGTCTCCGTCCCTCACCTACGTGGGACCCGGCGAGACCGTCACCCGTCAGATCGTGCTGGCCGGCACCACGGGCTTCCTCCGCATCGTCTCGAGCGGTTCCGGAGCGCTCGTCCTCACCGACATCGTCAACAACACTTCCGGCACGGCCAGCCCGAACGTCGCCTCGCAGGCCAAGACCCTCGAGCTCCGCGGCGTCAACACGGACTCCAACATGATCACCTCCGTGCTGACCAACGAAGTCGGCGGCGGTGCGGGCGCCCTTTCGGTCTTCAAGTTCGACGGCGGCGTCTGGGTGCTCAATCCCTCCACGGCCAACACCTTCACCGGCGGTCTTCACGCCTCCAACGGCATGCTCGGCCTCACCGCCAACGGAATCGGCACCGGCATCAACACCATCCGTCTGGCGAACGGAGGCATCTTCGCCTACGGCGGTCCGCTCGCCGTTACCAAGAACATCCAGCTGGATAACAACACCACCGCGGTCTTCGGCGGACAGCATTCGATGTCCTTCACGGGCACCGTGACCAAGGCCTCCGGCAACGATTCCCAGACCTTCTCCAACAATCTCGAAGGCGGCGCCCTGCTCACGATCAACGGCGCATTCGCCAACGCCACCAGCAGCACCAATGCGCAGACGCAGACCATCAACTTCCGCGGTTTCGGCTCCACCCTCTGGAACGGAGCGATCGGGCAGAACGCCTCCGCCGGGGGCGTTACCCAGCTCAATTTCGCCCTGGCTCCCGAGGCTTATTTCGAGATGTCCGGTGCGGCGAACACCTACACCGGTGACACCATCCTCGAGCAGGGAACCCTGCGACTCTCGAAGCAGCTCGGTTCCACCAAGCGCCTCCAGCTCAACGGCGGTCGCATCGAGTCCACCCTGGCCGTGTCCTTCGCCGGCACGGATGCCGCAGGAGGAACGATCTTCAACGGCAATCCCGTCACCTTCGGCGGCAACCAGAGTTTCACGTTCACCGGCACGACGGTCAACTGGGGCGGCAACCGCTGGCTCTTCAATGAGCTCACCGGCGGAGCCGCCATCAATTTCGGAGCGTTCAACACCTCGAACGACACCAATAACCGAATCTTCGTGACCGGCGGTCCCGGCACCACGAATTTCACCGGCACCATCACCCTCGGCACCGCCTCCGTCGGCCAGATCTCCCATCGCGGCACGGGACAGCTCAACTTCACCGCGGCCAACACCATCACCACGCTCCTCATCGAGCGCGGCTCCGCGACCATCGGCGGCGCGGCCGGCTCCTTCAATTCGCTCAGCGCGACCGTCGGCAACGGCCTCATCATCCGTAGCGGCGGCACGGTGACCGTCGACAACGGCACGAATTCCCTGGCGACCCGTCTCGGTGACACCTCGGCCTTCTCCATGGAGGGCGGCACTTTCAACTATGTCGCCGCCGGCGCCGGCACCAACGAGTCGACCGGCCCCGCCCGTTTCTACGGCAACGCCAAGATCACCCAGACCGGCGGCGCTTCGACGCTCACCTTCTCCTCCCTCGACTTCGTGCTCTTCACGGATCCGCGCGGCATGCTTGACGTCAGCGGCACGTCGGACCTGGGCGGCACCCGCAAGGTGATCTTCACCGGTCTTCCTTCCGGCTTCCAGCCCAAGTTCATCGTGGGTGACGGCAAGTTCGGCGCTTACAACGCGACCAACGGCATCGTCGAGTTCACGGGCTATTCCTCCGCCGCCAACGTCGGGGCCTCCGTCTTCTCCGACGTCCTGCGTGTCGACGCGGCCTTCGGGGTCGATGACCTCGACTACGACCGCACCTTGCGCGGCCTGGCGATCACCGATGCCACCGCCCGTGACTTCGGCGCCACCGCCGCGGCCACCCTCACCGTCTCTTCCGGCGGCATCTTGGCCGCCGGCGGCGTGACGCACACGCTGTCCGTGCCCCGTCTCAACTTCGTCGTCGTCACGCCCCCGACGATGTCGACCCTCGCCACGGGCAACGTCGTCAGCGTCGGGGACACCTCGCGTCTCGCCGTCGGCCAGGTGGTCTCCGGGACGAACATCCCCGGCAACAGCTACATCACGGAAATCATCAACGCGACGTCGTTCAGGATCAATAACAACACCACGACGGCGGGTTCGGGCAACGTCCTCACGGCCTACGCCCCCGGCTATTTCAACGTCGCCAGCGGAACCACGCTCGACCTCCAGGGCGCCATCGTCTCCAACTCCGATCTCATCAAGGTGGGGCAGGGCACGCTGCTCGTCTCCGAGAAGCAGTATTACGGCGGACAGACCTCGGTCCTCGAGGGCACGCTCAAGCTCGCCGCGGGCGCCAACACCCTCTTCGGCGGTGCGGGCAACATCCTCAACGTCGAGCGCAACGGCACCTTGGACCTCAACGGAAACCTGCTCTACATGAGCAGGTTGCGTTCCCTCGGCTCCCAGGCGGGGGCCGGTGGCGTCATCACCAATTCTTCCGGAACTGCCGCCACCATCGTGGTCGGCAAGTATGACCTCGGCTTCTGGGGCTCGATCCAGGGCGCCAACGTGAACTTCGCCTCGGTGGCCGGCTCGGGCGGTCTCGACCTCGGCAGCCTGCAGACTTACGGAGGCTCGACCTTCATCAGCGGCTTCCGTCTGCGCATGCGCGACGAGGCCGAACTGCGCAACACCAGTTCGATCAACGTCTCCTACGGACGTCTTGAGATCAACAACGACGAGAACTCCAGGGTCCAGCTGCTGGACCGCATCAACAACGCGGCTCCCGTCGCCCTCTACGGCGGCTCGCTCCTCTTCAACGGCCTGGTCAACACGTACTACTCCGAACGCGTCGGCGCCATCAGCCTCCTCGAAGGCGACAGTGACATCCGCGTCACCGGTTCCGGTTCCGCCTTCTGGCGCGCCGATCTGCTGGCCCCGAGCCTCGCGCGCTCGGCCGGAACCACGGTCAACTTCGCCGGCTCCGGGCGTATCGGTCAGCCCGAGTTCGCCTCCCGCTTCATCTTTGACACCCCGCTGACGACCGCCTCCCGCGGACTCATCGGCGCCTGGGCCATCGCCAACAATGAGCACTATGCGGCCTACAACCCGGTGACCGGCGTGGGCATCATCGGTGACGGCGGTTTCGCCGGTTACGACGCCGACTTCGGAGCGGGCAAGTTCACCCAGCTCGTCGCCCAGCCCGACGTCAACGCCTCCTTCGGTTCCTCCCAGGTCACGACCCTCGCCGCCGGGGCGAACACGGCCGACGTCCTGCGCTTCGCGGGCGACGCCCACCACCAGCTCTCCTTCGCCGCGTCCTCCGACGTCCTTACCCTCGGTCTCGGCGGCGTCCTGCGCAGCGCCAACAACCGCGCGACATCCATCGGCACCACCGCGGTCCGCGGCGGCCTCACCGCCTCGGTGCCCGAACTGATCGTCTACAGCAACAACACCGCCACGCAGGCTTACTCCGGCGCCAGCTCCAACGCGGTGGTCCTCGGTTCCACCACCATGACCCTCGATCCTGTCGGCGGAGTGGCGGGAATCTACCCCGGCATGACGGTCGGAGACGGCACGGTGAACTTCAACAGAACCAGTGGCAGCAACAGCATCACCGCCGGAAACACCCTCGGCCTGGCCGTAGGTATGCCCGTCTCCGGCGCGGGAATCCCCGCTGGCGCTACCATCGCCAGCATCACCAACGCCACCAGCTTCGTCCTGTCCGTAAACACCACCTCGACCCAGTCCGGAACGCCCCTGGTCTTCGGTTCAGGCATCGTGGCCGGAACGTATGTGAAGTCGGTCGACGTCGCCAATGGCACCGTCGAACTGAGCAGGGCTTCCACTGCCACCAACAATCTCACCGCCTACTCTTTCGGCGCTTCGAACGTCATCCTGAATTCCGTCATCCAGGATGTCGGCGTCGGTTCGCCTCTGACCTACGTCAAGGCCGGACCCGGCATCCAGGTCCTCACCGCCCCCAACACCTACACGGGCGGAACGATCGTCAATTCCGGTGACCTGCACGTCAACCCCACCGGTGCGACCACCATGGTCATCCCCGCCGGCGGCATCGTCCTCAACGGCGGCTGGGGAGGCCAGAACCTCGCGGCCATCTACGTCAACGCCTCCGGTGCGGTCCATGCCTCGAACGCCCTCACCATCAACGGAAGCGGCCGTTTCGCCTTCGCCCGGGACACCGTCAACCAGCTCGCCTCGGTCACTTTCAACAACCGTGGCGGCGAGTTCGGCGGCTCCCAGCTCTCCTACCTCAACGTCGGCGCCAACTCCCTCCTCACGCTCAGCGGAGCCACGCCGTTCACCGCCACTTCGTCCAATCCTTTCATCGTTTCCGAAGTCGCCAACGGACGCGTCATCCTGACCTCGGGCGCCAAGACCTTCGACATCGACGCCATCAAGGTCCCGGGTGTCGCGACTCCGGTCACGGACGTCATCCCGACCCTCAACATCTCCTCGATCATCACGGGCACGGGCGTCTCGGTCACCAAGACCGGCAACGGACTGCTCCAGCTTTCCGGGCAGAATGAGTTCACCGGCGGCCTCACCGTCAGCGCGGGCGGAGTCGTCGTCGGCGCCAGCAGCACGCCCGTCCAGGGCGGCAACGGCACGCTCGGCGGTCCTCTCGGCACGGGCTCGGTCTCCATGGCGGCCGGCACCCGCCTGCTCGTCGGTCAGGGAAGTTTCGCCGTCGGCAACGCCATCTCCTTCGCCGGAGTCCCCCTCTTCGACGCACGTGACACGGGCGCGGCCCGTACGCTCACCCTCAACGGGACGATCACGGGCCTTCCGAACGGCACGCCTGAGATCAACGTCGCCAGCCCGTGGCTGACCGTCGCGCTGCGCGGCGTGATCCCGAACATCGCCAACATCACCGCCTTCAACAAGACGGGCCTTGGCGCGCTGGTCTTCAACGCCGCCGGTTACACGGGCGCCTTCAACGCCACCGCCTTGGGCAACTCCGCCTCCGTCTCCCTGCTGCATGACGGCAACGGCAATTCCGCCCCCGAAGCGATCGTTCTGCCCGGAGCCGTGAAGTTCGATACCGGCATCGTTCCGAACATCGTCGTCGACCGTGCGGGTGGCACGCTGCCCTACGGACAGGCCGCGAACAAGACCATCTCGCCGACCTCGATTTCCAACCTGAACCTCGGACTCGTCGTCACCAATCTCAACAACTACGGGCTCGTCGTCGCCGACGCCTTCTCGCCCGCGGCGGGAGCCACCTATCAGGTCGCGAACGCGACCCAGTCGATGTTCACGCCCGGTCTCACCCTGGCGGGCAAGATCAGCGGCTCGAACGGCCTGACCAAGACCGGCGACGGCACCTTGCGCCTCGCCGACGCGACCAACGACTTCACCGGCGACGTGGTCGTGAACCGCGGCGCCCTGGCCATCTCGGCCGACGGTCAGCTCGGTGCGCCCGCCAACCGGGTGGTGCTCAATCCGACCGGCGCCACCGCCACCCTGCGCGTCACCGACAACCTGACCTTCGCCGCCGGAGGACGCCAGATCCGTCTCGGCAATGCCACCGCCGCCAACGTCATCGAGGTCAATCCCGGCAAGACCTTCACCTTGGAGACCGCGTTCAGCCTCGGCGCCGCCAACGCCGCGCTGGAGAAGCTCGACAACGGCGTGCTCGCCATGTCGGCCAACAACACGGGCTGGACCGGTTCCACCGCCATCCGCGGCGGCGTGATCCTGGTCTCCCACGCCAACGCCCTCGGCGGCGTGGCCACCAACGTCATCTCGATGCCGGTGGCCTCCGGCCTCAATCCGGGACAGACCGCCACCGGTGCGCTGCACCTTACCGGAGGCATCACCCTGCCCAACAACCTCTCCCTTGGTGCCAACACCAACACCGTCGGCATCAACTACGGCGGCGTGGTCCGTTCCGTCTCCGGCATCAACACCCTTTCGGGAACCATCGCCCACGTCAGCGGCAACGGTTCCATGTGGGCCGCGGCCCCCGGGGCCACGCTCAACTTCGCCGGCGTCGGCACCTGGACCAATTCTCCGACCTTCAGCGGCGGCGGTACGATCAACTTCGACGCCGTGCCCAGTCTCGGCGCCCCGACCGTCGGAATCATCGAGGGCACCACGCTCAATCTCAACGTCGACGGCTCGGCGGCGGGTAAGTTCAACCCGAACCAGGTCATCATCCGCAACGGCTCCTTCGTGCTCCGTGCTGCGGGACGCGTCACGGACCTCGACCAGTGGAGTGAAGTCCATGCCGGCGGTACGCTCCTGCTGGACAACTCCGGTACCAACGTCGCCAACCGTCTCAACAACCGGAAGATCTCGCTGAACGGCGGCACCTTCCGCATGATCGTGAACGCGACGGCGGCTTCCTCCGAAGTCTCGACCCGTGAGCTCGGCGGCAATTACGGACTCAACGTCATCCACGTGGACAACACCGTGGGAGGGCAGGGAAGCACGCTCCAGTGGTCCGCCTTCAACACGCTCAACGCCGGCAGCACCTACGACTTCCAAGGCGCCCTCGGCACGGCGACCAACATGATCCGGTTCGGATCGGGAGCCACGTTCGCGCACAGCGCCCCGACGTCCCGCACCTCCGCCACGGGCATCATCCCGCGCGCCACGGTCAACGGCACCGAGTGGGCCACCTACGACAGCAGTTCCGCCTCCGCCGTCGGCATCAAGGCCTTCACCGCCTATTCTTCGGCCGCCAACATCCTGTCGGCCGGCTCGACCGCGATCTTCAAGGCCACCGCCACCACGGCGAACTCCCTTTCGGGCAACCAGACCCTGGTCGCGCTCAATCTCAACACCGACGGCGGCGCGCCCAGCGTCGGCGGCCTCGGCGGCCTCAACCCCAGCGCCCTGACCCTCACCACCGGTTCCGTGCTCGTCAACGGCTCCGGCACGAACGCCACCCTCGCCGTGCCGATCGTCACCCTCGGCGCCGAAGGTCTCTTCCACGTTGCGACGGGCAAGACGCTCTCGGTCACCTCCGGCATCACCGGCTCCGCCGGCCTCACCAAGAACCTCGGGGGCACGCTGGCCTTCGACGGACTGCAGTTCTACACCGGCACCACCTCGGTCAACAACGGCACGCTGCGTCTCCTGAATCGCAGCTCCGGCACCCTGCTGCCCAACAACGACCTGCAGATCAACGGAACCGGCGTCCTGGACCTCAACGGCGGGTCGCAGTTCGTCGCCGCGCTCTACACCCAGAATGCCGGCGGCGCCGCGGCTCCCCTCGGCGGAACCATCACCAACAGCGACAGCCAGCGCGCGGTCCTCGTCGTCAACCCCAACAACAGCTACTCGGGACTCATCACCGGCGACGTCCAGCTGGTCAAGGCGGGCGGCGGCGGCCTCACCCTCCATACCCTCAGCGACTACACCGCCCCGACCATCGTGGCCGGCGGCACGCTCCAGGTCATGGATAACGGACGCATCAGCGGGACCTCGGCGATCGAGCTGAACCGCGCCACGCTGACCATCAATAACAACAACTTCGCGATGGCTGACCGCGTCAACGACGCCGCGCCCATCAGCATGAAGGGAGCCACGCTCAACTTCGCGGGACAGTCCCTGGCCGACACCTCCGAGACCCTCGGCGCGGTCACCCTCGTCGACGGCTTCAACCAGATCTTCGCCGACGACGCCGGCGGCAGCTCGTGGACCAACGCCACCGGCTACCTCACGCTCGGTTCGCTGACGCGCTCCGTGGGCTCTTCCGCCGTGGTCCGTTTCAACAATCTGGGCGACATGGGCCAGGTCGGTCTCCGAGTGGGCGGCGTCAAGATCACCAGCGCCCCGACCCTGACCAACGGCCTGCTCGGCCCCTGGGCCATCATCGACCGCGTCTTCGCGAGCTTCGACCCCGTCTACGGCATCGGCGGCATCGACCGACCCGGTTTCCCCGGCTACTCCGGCTCCGGCCTCAACAGCCTCCCCGCTGACACCGACAACGTCTACACCACCCAGACTGGCCTCGTGCCCATGCTGGCCAACACGGCCGTCGGCACGCTCTCCATCAACATCGGGGACGCCGACGCCAACTACAATCTCCAGGGCAACACGCTCAGGCTCCGCAATGGCGGCCTGATCATGGCCCAGAACAACGGCAACCGCCTCCTGACCGTCGGCAACGGAAACCTGACCGCCGGCGTCGTCGGTTCCGCCGCCGACCTCTATGTCTGGCACGCGCCCTTCGGTGACGACGGCCGCCGCGGACTGCTCTCCGCCAACGTCGTCGACAATTCGGGCTCCGGCCCCGTCCGCCTGATCGTCTCCGGTGCGGACGGCCGTCAGCCGCATTCCTCGCTGACCCTCTCCGGTACGAACACGAACACCGGCGGCACGGTCATCAACGCCTCGACCATCTACCTCGACCCGGCCGGACGTCTCGGCACGGGCGGACTGGTCGTCAACAACGGAACGTTCCGTCAGGCCTCGAACAACGCGCTCTTCCGCATCATCGGCGCGACCACCACCGCCAACAGCGCGACCATCACCGTCCCGGCGGGCGGGGCGGCGGGCCTTGCCGTCGGCATGCCCGTCTGGGGAATCCCCGGGGCCGGCGCCAACCAGTACATCACCGGCGTCAACGTCGGTGCGAACACGTTCACCATTTCCAGCGGTACCAACGTCACCGCCGGAACGAACTCACTCTACGCCCTCACCAACGCCTACTCCGGCAACGGCGGGCTGATCCCCGAGCAGACCGTCCTCATGACGGGCAACGCCCAGGTGCATCTGACCGGCGCGAACCGCCTCTCCACGCTCACCTTCGACAACGGCGGCGGCAACGGCATCGTCCTCAACGCCGGAGGCACGCTCACCCTCTCCGGTGGCATCGTGGCGACCTCCACCAACGCCACCGCCTCCGCGGTTATCGGACAGCAGTCCGTCGGCTCGAGCGCCAACGGCATCCTCGACCTCGACGGAGCTCCGTCCTTCTCGATGAACGTGGGCGCCGTCTCCGTCGCGGGACGCGACGTGGCCCCCCTGACGCCGACCCTCGTCATCAATTCCGTCATCCAGAACGGCGGCATCGCCAAGTCCGGCAACGGCCTGCTCCAGCTCGGCGGGCAGAACACGTTCTCCGGCGGCGTCAATGTCTCCGGCGGCGGTCTTGTCATCGGCGCAAACACCAACGTGGTCGCCGGCGGCTTCACCGGGCCTTTCGGCGACGGCGTCGTCACCATGGCCAGCGGCACGCGCCTCCTCGCCTCCGCGGCCAACCTCTCCGTCCAGAACGCGTTCACCTTCGGTGAGAGCGCTCCGGGCGTCGGCAGCGTGGTCTTCGGCGGTCTGAACAGCTTCAATCTCACGGGATCCGCGACCATTCCATCCACCCAGTGGAACGTCGAGGTCACCGCGCCCCAGGCCACCGTCTCCATCGCCGACGTCCTCGGTGACACCTCCTCCACGATCATCCGCAAGTCGGGCCTCGGCTTCCTGAACGTCGGCGGATTCGACGGCAATCTCGAGGCCACGGGCGGACTCTCCGTCTCCGCCGACGGCAACGGCCGCGGCTCGGTGGAGACCGGCGCGGTCGGCGGCAACCTCGTCGTCACGGGTGACCTCTCCGTCACCGTCAACCGTTCCGGTTCCGCGCCCTTCGCCCGCAACAAGGTGATCCAGCGCGGCGACCTGACCCTCCCGGGCAACATCCTGAGCATCTCGAACCAGTCCGGCTACGGACTGGAGTTCACCGGAATCACGACCATGACCGGCCCCGCGCACTTCGCGGTCGGCGTGGCCTCGGTCTCCAACGTCAATTCCGGACTCATCCTCAGCGGCTCCGTCACCGACGCCGCCAACGCCTTCGGTCTCATCAAGTCCGGTCCCGGCACCCTCGAGCTCCGCGGAGTCAACGACTTCGGCGGATCGGGACAGACCGTGGACATCCTCGGCGGCGTGCTCGCCGTCTCCGCTGACGCCGCCCTGGGCGACGCCGCCAACACCGTCACCCTCAACGCCGACGGCACCGTCGGCGTCGGCTTCCGCGCCACGGGCACCTTCAGCAGCGCACGCACCTTCGTCCTCGCCCAGAGCAACAACGCCTTCGAGGTCGTCCCGGGAGCCACGCTCACCTTGAGCCAGCCCTTCGACCTCGGCGCCAGCCTGGCCCGCGGACTCTCCAAGAACAACGGCGGCGTGCTCAATCTCGCCGCCTCGAACCCGACCTGGACCGGCGCCATCACGGTCAACGCCGGCGCCCTGCGTCTCTCGCACTCCACGGCGGCCGGCACCGGCGCCATCTCCGTCAGCCCCTCCGCCGCCGCCATCGGCGCCGCGGTCGAGCTCGCCGGCGGGGTGAACGTCGCCAATCCGATCTCCCTCCAGGGCACGAACAACGTCTTCTACGGCGGCACGGACTTCAACGGTCAGCTGTATTCGGTCACGGGCAACAACACCTACTCGGGTCCGATCAGCTTCGCCTTCGACGCCGCCATCGGCGTGGCCGCGGACAGCACGCTCAGCATCACGGGCGGCATCACCAACGCAACCAGCCAGAGGTACCTCAGCTTCAACAACGAGGGCACGCTCAACCTCTCCAGCCCGATCACGACCTCGGGCTTCGCCCAGCTCTTCGCCGTCGACAAGCGCGGCGCGGGCACGATGAACATCACCACGCCTCAGACCTTCGCTCTGGATACGGCCAACGGGGGGTGGTTCAACATCCGCGGCGGCAGCGTCGTGCTCTCAGGAGGCAGCGTGGCCGCGACCACCGCCTCCACGCCCACCGGCGCGATCGGCTCCTCCGTCGTGACCCTCGTCGGGCCCGACACCGTCACGGGTCTCGGCCTCAAGCCGGGCATGTTCGTCGCCGGACTCGGCGTGCCGACCCGCTCGGTCGTCACCGCCGTCGACTCCGTCGCCAACACCTTTACGGTCTCCGCCGCCCTCACCGCGGCTCCCACGGCCGCGTACAAGTTCCTCACCGGCGGCACGCTGGCCGCGCCCGTCCTCATCGACCGCGGCGGCTCCCTGGTGCTCGACCACCGCGGCATCACCGTCACCGGCGCTGAAAACATCACCGCAAACGGACGACTGGGAACCAGCGCGACGGACGACCGTCAGATCGTCTTCCGCGGCGGCCTCTTCCAGGTGCTTGGCAACGACATCGTCAACGACGACTTGGTCGAGTATCTCGCCGAGCCCCTCTTCCGTCGCGGCGCCACCACCGTCGACCTGCAGCAGAACCAGTCCGGCGCCGTGCGGGTGGTCTTCAATGACGCCTTCTCGCCGGTCACCCCCAATCAGAACACGGGGACCTCCGGACATGATACGCGCGGAGCCTCCGTGCTCTTCCGTGGACAGAATTTCGGCGTCAACAACGCTCCCGGCACCACCAACGTGGTCTTCGCCGGCGGGGCTTCGCTCAACGGATCGGGCGGGGATAACGCCACCAACAAGAGCATCTTCCCCTGGGCCCTCATCGGCCGCACGGACGTCGTCGGCCAGTCCCTCGGCTTCTCCTTCGCCACGGTCACCAACGGTGCCGGCGGCGGAACCGCGCTCTCGGGCGACCGCATCGTCCGCGCCCTCAAGGCCTCGGAATATTCGACGAACCTCGCCCTCAGCAACGACAACAACATGCAGCTGACGGACGGCGTGACCCGCACCGTCGCCGCCAATGTCAATCCCGGCTCCCTGACCATCTCCGGCTCGTCGAACATCGTCCTCAATCCCGGCGTGCGCATGGGTCTCGTCACCGGCGGCATCCTGGTGCGCGACGGCTCCACCGTGTCCATCACCGGCGGCGTGATCGACCAGGCCAACACGCGCCCGGGTCTGAACATCTGGACCGTCGGCACGTCCCAGCTCACCATCGGATCCTCCCTGACCGGCGGCAACGGCGTGGGCAATGGACGCATGTCCCTCGTCAAGGCCGGGGCCGGCACGCTCGTGCTCAACCCCGAGACCGCGCCCGTGGTCGGCCTCGCCGGCCTGGGCACCAATTCGCTCAGTGGTGAGCTCGTGATCAACGAAGGCACGCTGAAGCTCGCCACCGGGGTCAAGAACGCTACGCAGACCAACAACTTCCTGGCGCTCATCGGCGGCACCCTCGACCTCAACGGCAACTCCCAGCAGATCCTGGCCCTCTTCGGCGACCAGGCTTATGCGAACGCGAACGGAACCATCAGGAGTTCCGTCGGCACCGGCCACATACTCATCAATCAGGACCTTAACGGCACGGGCGCCGGCAATCCCCGCAACTGGGCCGGCTCCATCACCGGTGACGTCAAGGTCACGAAGCAGGGACAGCAGACGCTGAACCTCTACTCGGGCATGACCTTCACCAACAGCCTGCTGGTGAACGGAGGAAACGTGTTGCTCCGTGACGAAGGCGCCATGAGCGGGGTCTCCCAGGTCAGCCTCCAGTACGGCGGATTGTATTTCGAAAACGCCAACAGTTCCGAAGACCTCGCGAACCGCCTCAATGACGCCGCCCCCGTCACCATGCGCGGCGGCCTCCTGGAGCTCCGCGGACGCGCCCAGACCGCGTCCGCCGAGACCGTCGGCGCCGTCACGCTTGATTCCGGACACAACAGCCTGAACGTCTCCGCGGGGGGCACGGGCCTCAATTCCGCCGACCTGAATCTGGCCTCCCTGTCCCGCCCCGTCGGCGGCGGAACGGTGAACTTCACCGGCGCCTCCGGGCAGGCCGGCAGCGCGGCCCGCATCACCATCGGCACCCTCAACGGCGTCTCCACCGCGACCGTCGGAGGCGGCCTGACCAACGGCATCATCGGCGGCTGGGCGGTCATCGGCACCAGCGACTTCGCCTCCTACATCCCCGGACTCGGGGTCGGCGCCCTCGGAGCCAACGGCTTCCCCGCCTACTCGCCCGCTCTCGTCGTATCGAACAGCACCCTCGCGACCGACAACATCAAGCTGAACACCACGGCCTCCTCGATCACCGCGGACGTCACGGTCAACAGCCTCGCGACCTCCAACGTCGCGGTCGGCACGGTCGGCATCGGCGCGGGAAGCACCCTCACCGTCGGTTCGGGCGGCGTGCTCAGCTTCACCGACACCGCCTGGTTCATCGGTTCCGCCGTCAATCAGGGAACGCTCACCTCCGGAACTTCGGAGCTCTTCCTTTACGCCCAGGGAACCAACGGCATCATGACCGTCCGTTCGGTCATCGCCGACCGTGGCGCGAACCCCGTCGGCCTGACCAAGTTCGGCGCCCACACCGTCGCCCTCGAAGGCCTCAACACCTACACCGGCGGAACGACCGTCAATCAGGGCACGCTGACCGTCCGGGCGGGTTCCCGCATCCCCCTCGCGGCCGATCCGGCCAAGGGCCTGATCCTGAACAACGTCACGTTCACGCAGTCGTTCGCCGGCGCCATCGCCTCCGGCAACGTCGTCACGCTGAACGCCGGTTCCACCGTCAACTACTTCGACAGCAACACCCAGGCCGGCCTGGTGTTCAACAACCTCGGCGGCACCGGCACGCCCCTCGTCCGCACGTTCAACAACGCCGCGCCCGCCAATCGGGCCGGCGCCAACGGCGTGCTCACCATCGGCGACGCGGGCATCGTCGCCACCTCCGCCAACGTCGGCACCACCGCCACCATCGAGGGCCGGCTGGACTTCGGCACGACCGCCAAGACGATCAATGTCGCGGCCATCGACGTCAACGGCGTCTCGGACGTCTCCCCGCTCCAGCCTTCGCTCGTCCTCCAAGGCATCGTCGGCACCTCGGGCGGCATCACCAAGACCGGAAACGGCGTGCTGCAGCTCAACGCCCAGGCCAACTTCACCGGCGCCTTCAACGTCAACGCCGGCGGCATCCGCAACGGTCTCACCAACGCCGGTTCCCGTTTCTCCCGCCTGACCCTTGCCGCGGGCACCCGGTACGATCTGAACAACGCCACGACCGCCTGGGGTTCGCTCGCCGGTTCCGGCGACATCTTCACCGGAGCGGCCGGCACCCCGACGATGATCGTCGGTTTCGACGGGACCAGCAGCACGTTCTCCGGTCGCCTCGTGGCCTTCAATGACGCAGCCTACCCGCTCCTGACCAAGGTCGGCTCGGGCGTGCTGACGCTGAACACGGCACAGGACGCCGACGCCTCCTGGGGCGCCGTCACCGTCAACGGCGGTTCAATCTTCTACACCGGCGCAGGCAAGGCCTTCCAGTCGGCTTCCGCCGCCTCCGCCGGGGTCTTCAACGTCAACGTCGGCGGCGTGCTGCAGCTCGACAATCTCACCACCGCCGAGAACAGCCGCCTGGGTCTCGCCTCCTTCGGTACGGTGCAGATGCAGGGCGGCCGGTTCCTCGTCAGCGGCAACGCTTCGACCGCGGTCACGGAACGCGTCACCAACCTGAACATGACCAACGGCGGCGGCAGGGTGGAGCTCTCCGCTCCCGGCGCCGGCCTCCTTCTCTCCGTCGGCACGCTTTCCGGCGGCAACAACACCGGTTCCATGGTCATCGCCGGCATCACCGGCAACGCGACCGGCGCGGGCGTCGTCAATCTGTCCGTCGGCAACCCCAATTACGTCGGTCTCGCCCAGCAGGGCGGCGGACTCGGCGGCGTCTTCACCGCCAACGGCAGCACCGACATGATCGTGCGCGGCGACATCCTCGCCGACGCCAACGCGCTGGGTCAGGGAACCGGATTCCTCGTGCGCGACACGCTCGTCATCTCGGACGCCGTCACCACCAACAACAGCGCCACCGTCACGCTGCCCGTCGGCGTCACCACCGCCGGCATCGTCGTCGGCGCCACGGTCACCAGCACGCTGCCCGGCATCCCGGCCAACTCGCTCGTCACCTCGGTCGATTCCGTCGCCAACACGTTCACGATCACGACCGGAACCGGCGTCGCGCCCGCCACCCGCGACATCACCGTGGGCAACTTCTTCCGCGCCCTCGCGGACAACGAGCTCAACTACGTCAGCGGCGGCGCCACCGGATGGCGTCAGGCCCAGAACGCGGGCGTCTTCGCCTCACAGACCGCGGCGCAGACCGTCGGCGTGGACACCGTCGTCAACACCCTGACCTTCTCCGGCGCCAGCACCTCGCTCGGCTCCTCGCTCGGCACGGCCTTCGGACGCTTCGGTCAGGGCGGACGCCTGCTCACCCAGGAGTTCCGCGGCGCCACCGCCTTCCTCGTCAAGGACGGCACGGCCTCCATCGACGTCGGCTCCTTCACCTCCAACACCGGCGTGACGCTCTTCGGCCACGTCCTCACGGGGGCCACGGCCAACGTCAATTCCTCCTTCGGCCTCAACCAGACCTCCGGTTTCGTCAAGACCGGCGGCGGCACGCTGAACATCAACGGGCTCGCCTACTTCACCGGTGGCACGTTCACCGTGAACGGCGGTACCGTGAACCTGAACTCCGGATCCGACAACACGGTCGCCCTGACCGTCCGCGCCGACTCAACCGTCGCCTCCAACCTGCAGGTCAACGCCTTCAACGCGGTCCTGGACCTCAAGAACAAGTCCCAGGTCTTCGGCTCCATCGCCTCGGCCAACGGCATCGCGGGAGGCGCGGGCACCATCACCAACACCGGCGCGGCCACCGTCAACCTGACCTCGATCGGCGGCGGCACCTTCAGCGGCACCCTCGCGGGCAAGCTGAACTTCGTCCGCATGGGCAACAACACGACCGTGCTGACCAACGCCAGCACCTACACCGGTGAGACGGTCATCCGCGGCGGCACCCTCCTGCTGCAGGACTCCGGCGCGCTGACCGCCACCTCCGCGGTCCGTTCCTTCTACGGCACAATCAATCTTGAGAACTTCGGACTCAATCCCAACGCGGCTTCGCTGCCGGTCCGCCTTCCTCCGGCCGCCCCGATCACCCTGCAGGGCTCGACCCTCCAGGTCGGCGGAACGGGCTCGACTGACACCGTCGTCACCTTCAATCGCATCAACCTCGAGGCCGGCGCCAACGCCCTCAATCCCCAGCCTTACATTTCCGTCGGCGGCACCGTGCGCGTCAACGTCGGTAACATCGTCCGCACCCCGGCCAACCGTCCCACGCTCAACATGGTCGGCTGGACGAACCGTAATTCCGGAGGCACCAACACCCTGGGCCAGCAGGGGCTGACCGGAAACTCGAACATCTTCTTCACGCAGGTCAATTCCGCCGCCTACTCCTCCGCCAACCTCGTCAATGGCATCATCGGCGGCTGGGCGATCGCGTCCGGCGACACCTTCGCCGGCTACTCCGACACCTTCGGCGTGACCCAGATGGGTCAGGCCAACGCCGTCGGCTTCACCGGAACCGACGTTTCCACGGGCAACGCCGCCACGGGCAATTACAACAATAACGGCGCCGCCCGCACCATGCCTTCTGGAGCCCGTGTCGCCAACTCCTGGCGCCTGGCCGGAGGCGCCCATGACATCACCTTCGCGGGGGGCGCCACCGGCACCACCCTGACACTGGGAGCCGGCATCGTGACCAACGGCAATGCCCAGTATCGCCTTGTGGCGCAGAGCGCCGCGGACTCCATCACCGGGGCGGCTTCCGCTCAAGGCGGCGACGGCAACCTCTATTTCTTCGCCAACCAGAACACGACCTTCGTGCAGCCCCGGATCACCGGGTCCGTCGGGCTCGTCACCTTCGGCGGTGCCACGTTCCGCTTGCAGCCGAACTTCGCCTCCAACGACTACACCGGAGGAACCTTCGCCAACGGCGGCACGCTCAGTCTTGACGCTTCGGCCGGCCTGACGGCCGTGCCTTCCGGTCAGCGTTGGTTCTCGGCCGCCACGATCGGCGCCACCACGACCACCGTGCAGCTGGCCACCGTCGGCGGACTTTCCATCGGATCGACCTTCGTCAATCCCAACTTCCCGGCCGGCACCACCGTCACGGCCATCGACGCGGGCACCAACACCGTCACGCTCAGCGCGGCCTCCACGAACGCCACGGCCGCGGCCTCCCAGGTCATCCGTTCCAACGCGCTCAACACCTCTCTCGCCAACTTCGTCGGCCTGACCATCCACAACTCGACGGTCAGCGCCTTCGCTGATGTGGCGAATCAGATCGATCCGGCGACCAACGTCGTCATCAACGGCGGCGGGCGTCTGGTGTTGAACAATTTCACCAACATGGTGGCGGGCACGGACGTCGTGCAGTCGCTGCGCTCCGTGACCTTCAACAACGAGGGCGGCGGCGGCAACCCCGACTTGGACATCGGCAATCCCAACGACTACGCGCAGGGTGCCACGCCCAACTTCTCGATCCTCGTCCTGACGGGAGACAACCCCGTCACGGCCACGAACAACAACCTGGCGACCACCCCGATCATCTACGGTTCGGACGCCGCCCGCACCCGCCTCCAGTTCTCCGCCGCGAGCCCGATCATCACGGTGAACGCCGGCCTGGCTCCGACCGGTTTCCGCATCAATTCAGCGATCACCCAGAACGTCGGCATGACCGGTCCGATCGTCAAGGCCGGCCCGGGCGCCATGGCCTTGCTCAGCGCCGACAGCACGTTCACGACGGGCTTCGACCTCACCGCCGGTGGGCTCATCATCGGCGCCAGCTCCGACGCCGCCGTCATCACCAGGGGCCCCTTGGGCACGGGCACCCTGACCGTCAGGGCCGGCACCTCGCTCTTCTCCGACAACACCATCCGCACCCTGCACAACGCGGTCACGGTCGACGGCAACTTCGAGTTCGGCGGACGTCTCGTCGGTTCGGGTCTCATCTTGGCCGGTCCCGTCAACCTTGGCGCCTCCGGACGCACCATCAGCATCACCCATCCGAACGTGGTCTCGACCCTCTCGGGTACGGTGACCTCCGCCGCGGGTGCGGGCGTAACCGGGCTCACCAAGGCCGGTGACGGCACCCTGGCCCTCAGCGGCGCTCTCAGCTTCGGCGGCGCCGGCATCTCCGTCACGGGCGGCGTGCTCCGCACCACCCTGGCCTCGATCCTTCCCGCGGCTTCGCCCATCGCGATCTCCGCCGGCGCCGGACTCGACGTCTTCGGCACCAGCCAGACCGTCGAGACCGTCACGGGCACGGGCTTCATCACCAATTCCCAGCCCGTCAGCGGCCTCGTCCCCGTCCTCACCCTGGGCGGCGCCTCCGACTTCACCTTCGGCGGGGTCATCGCCGATAACGCCGCGAACCTTCTCACGCTGACCAGCCGACTGGACGTCGTGAAGGAGGGCGCCTCGGTCATGTCGCTCACGCAGCCGCAGGGCTACGTGGGGACGACGACCATCAACGCCGGCGTGATCAGCCTCACCGGCACGGCCCTTCCTGGCTCCGGCAACGTGGTCTTCGGCTCCGGACTGAGCCCCGAGCTCCGTCTGGCCCGCAACGACGCCTTCACCCTGCCCAACGTCATCGAGGGCGTCGGCCTGCTGTCGATGACCGGCACCGGCACCGGCACCCTGACCGGCAACAGCGTCAACTTCAACGGAACCCTCGCGGTCAATGCCGGCACGATCACCATCGGTGACGGCGCGACCAACGGAAGCATCGGCAGCGCCAACGTGGCCATGGGTGGCGGCACCCTGCGCTTCAACCGGACTGACGGCGCCGACGCCCCCATCGGCGGACTCTCGCTGGTGGGTACGCTGAGCGGCACCGGCACCCTCGTCCAGGCGGGCACCGGGACGACGACGCTCGCTCCGACCAGCTCCACGTTCTCAGGCTCCGTGGCCGTGGACGCCGGACGACTCTTCCTCAACTCCGCCGACGCGCTCGGCGGCGCCTCCACCATCACCGTGGCGGCCGGGGCCCGTGTCGTCTTCAATGTCGACCAGGCCCTCGGCAACGGTTCATCGAACCTCGTCGACGTGACTACGTCCGACATCCTCGAGGCCATCTCGGCTTCGGTCCAGATCGGCGTCCTCACCGTCAACGGTGGCTCCCTCATCGGTACGCCGGTGTCGCTGGGCGGATCCTTCGCCTTCAACGACGCGGTCAACGTCCTTCAGGACGCGGCCTTCTCGGCCCAGGGCATGACCGTCGGAACCGCCTCCAGCGGATTCAACGTGGCGGCCGGCAAGACGCTCACCGTGGACGGAACCATCATCGACGACGGCTTCGCGGGCCCCACGGTCATGACCAAGCTCGGTTCCGGCACGATGGTGCTCGCCGCCGACAACGCCCGCACCGGCGACGTCCGCATCAGCGACGGCGTGCTTCAGGTCGGCAACGACGGCACGACCGGCACGCTCATCGACCCCGTCTTCTTCGGCGTCTCCACGGTCACCAACAATGCCACGCTCATCATCAAGCGCTCCAACGCTTTCGTCCTCGGCGGCAACCTTGTGGGAAGCGGCCAGCTGATCCAGGCCGGAGCGGGCACCACGGAACTCACCGGTGCGAACACCTACACCGGCGCCACCATCGTCCAGGCTGGGGTGCTCAAGATTGCTGACGAGGCCCGCCTCGGCGGTTCCAGCGTCATCGACGCGACCAAGCTGCTCTTCAAGGGAGGCCGGCTGCAGTATCTCGACGACACCGTGGAGTTCCTGCGCGCCTTCACCGTCGAGAACGGCGGTGCCGGCTTCGTGGCCGACGGAAACATGCTGCCGATCCTCATCGGCGACGGCTCCACCCTCCAGCTCGACTTCCACAATGCCGCCGCGAGCAACCGCGTCCTCACCCTCTCGGGCTCGGGAACTGCGGATCACACCTTCGCGCCCGCGCTCGTCGAATCGGAGGCCGCCGGCCGGGCCTTCTCCTCCATCGTCAAGGAAGGCGTCGGCAAGTGGATCATCGGCTCCTCGGGAGACGCGGTGAACACTGACGCCAACGTGACCGTCAACGCGGGCATCCTCGGCTTCACCGCCGGCGCCCTCGGAGGCGTCTCCCACACCGGCACCGTCACCCTGAACAACGAGACCACCCTCCGCTGGGAGACCGACAATACCTCCGACCTCTCCGCCCGTCTCCGCGTCGCGGCCGGCGCCACCGCCGTCGCCCTCGATTTCGCCGGCGGCAGCACCACCTTCGCTTCCGGCGTGAACCTCGGCTCGACCGAGCTCATCAAGCAGGGAGCCGGAGCGCTGACCCTCTCCGCCGCCAACACCATGGGCGCCTTCACCCTCGAGGGCGGCACGGTCAACGTCACCCACGCCACAGGTCTCGGGGCCGGCACCGTGACCCTCGACGGCGGCACCCTGCGCGTCAACGCGGCCGTCTCCAATCCGATTGACGTCAACGCCGGCGGCACCTTGGGCGGCGTCGGCAGCGTCTCGCTCGGCATGGTCACGGTCGGCACTAGTGGCGCCGTGGCTCCCGGCAACTCCATTGGCACCCTGTCCGGGACGGACATGACGCTCAACGGCGGCGCGACCTTCATCTGGGAAGTGCGCAACCGCTTCCAGAGCGAGGGCATCGGCTACGACTTCCTCAGCCTGAGCGGCAACCTGAACCTCAGCGGCGCCTCCAGCTCGAACCGGATCACCCTCAAGATTGTCTCTCTCGACGCTTTGAACGCCATCGGCAACGCAGAGAACTTCGCGAACAACGTCATCAACAGCGGCTACGTCGCGAACTTCGCCTTCGCCACGGTCGAATCCCTCAACCTGGGATCCAACGCGAACATCAACGACCTATTCACGATCGACATCAGCGGCTTCCGTCACTCCGACGGCAGCGCCTCGGCCGCCGGTCTCTGGTCCTTGAGCTTCGAGAACAACGCGATCACCCTGACCGCGGTGCCCGAGCCTTCGACCTATGGTTTCGGACTTGGCGCCTTGGCGCTGGCCGCCGCGGCCATCCGGCGCCGTCGTAAGAACCCACCCAAGGCCTGATTTAAGAAGGTCATCGAGACGGGCCGGCGGGGCAGGGGAGGGGGCTTTGTTGAGCCATCTTTTTGGCCTATTTTAAAACATAAAAGGGTCATTGCTTTAATTTACATTTTTTTAGCAAAAAGTGAGCCTTACCTTCTGAATTGTAACTTTTTAACTGCTTAGTCGTGTCAATATAGTGTTCAAAAATAGAGTCCTTACCTTATAAATCTAGGCAATCCCCGAGGTGACTTCCCCCTTTCACAGCGGATCGGCCCAGCCGGTCCCAACTCTACTGTATCCGTAATGTCGTCCAACCGACACCGACGCAGAGGACTTTCCCGCGCCACCCTGATGGTCGCGGCGGCTTCGTTGTCCGTCGGCCTGGCCCCGCGAGCCCGCGCGGCGAACTTCTTCTGGGACACGAACTCCAGCGCCGCCGGCCTGGGCGGCACGGGTAACTGGGATACTGCCACCGCCAACTGGTTCAACGCCGGTTCAGCTACGACCGCCTCGGGGACGGACACTACGGCCGCCGCCGCGTTCACGACGTCCGACGTAGCATATTTCACTGGTACCGCGGGCACCGTCACCCTCGGGTCGGCGATCACCGTCAACGGGTTGAATTTTGGCGCTGATAATTACGTCATCACGGGCCTCACGGCCAACCCGCTCACCTTTGACGGCACGACGCCCACGATTACTTTGCAGACAGGCGTCACCAATGCCACCGTCACCGCCCTCATTAGTGGTTCGGCCGGACTTACTTTTAACGGTGGTACTAGCGCGGGCACGCTGACGCTTGGGGCGACAGCTCAGGTCAACAACTACACCGGCACGACTAATATCAGCAGCGGCACTCTCCGTGTCACCAGCATCACCGCTCTCGGCGCCAGCGGGGCGGGCAATGGCACGGTCGTCAACACTGGCGGCGCGTTACGGATCGGCATCGGCGGCACCATCGCGACCGAGTTGCTGACTCTCAACGGCGCCGGCGTGAGCAGCGGTGGCGCCCTTGTCTTGGATCAGAACCTCGCTTCGACCTGGTCAGGCGCGATCACCATCGGTGCGACTGGTGCAACGGTAAATGTCGGCTCGGGCTCCACATTCACCCAGGGCACAGCTCAGATGGTCGTTAACGGAGCGTTGACGAAGACGGGCAATGGATTGTTTGCGTTGACCGCACTGCGCAGCACTGGCACTGGCACTTTGTCGGTCGATGGCGGGACATTCCGCATTGCCTCGGCGGGGGCGGGGGTCGGTTGGGATTCGGGGAACATCACGGTCAATAGCGGTGGCACCCTTCAGACCACAGGAGGTGGCACGAACAGCATCATCAATACGGGCACCATCACCGTCAACTCCGGCGGCATGGTGGACTGGCAGCAGACGGGTGCGGAAACCATCGGTGGCATGACCATCAATGGCACCGGCATCAACAATGCCGGAGCGCTCGGCCAGACGACAGCCCAAACCGGCGGCGCGATTACTGGAGCGGTCACTCTTGGCGGCAACTCCACCATCGGCGTGGCTTCTGGCGGTCGCATTGCCTTGGCGACGGCGATTGCCAACCCCTCCTTCACCCTGACCAAGGACGGCGCGGGTGAATTGCGCAGCACCGTCACGGGCAGCACACCCTTCGGAGCCAGGAGCATTGTTCTAAACGGCGGCACGCTCGCGTTGGTTGCGGGAGCCGCGTCCGCTGGCACGGGAGCAAGCACCAATGGCGATACCTTTACTTACGGGGGCACCGGTGCGGGCGGTGGTGGAACCATCACCTTGACCCGGAATAGCGGCACTAATGGCGTTACCTACACGGTGGGAAATGCGGCGTCTGGAACCGTCCTCACTCGCTCCAGTCGAGGCACTTTGGTCCTCAACCCCACGACCTCACTCGCGAATTTGGGTGTGGCCGCAGCATCGGGTGGCGAGCGGTTCATCGTTCTGGGGACGACTCTTCCCGCAAACGTCAACACCATCGCCGATGCGTCCATCGTCGCGATGAGCGGCGGTGTGGGTTCGTTTGTCAATTACAGCGGCACTACCAATGGGTTCACCACAACGGGGGTGACCTACGCTGCTGCGGTCAATGCGAGCACCATCGCGGTCAACACCATCTCTGACGTTACCAGCAGCGTCGCGATCAACACCGGCAGCAACCCGTATGCGCTCCGTGTCGGCAATTTCACCCTCACCAACAGCGGAACGACCACAGTGAATGGCACGGGTGGCACCGCAGGCGTCATCCTTAACTCAGGGACCACAGCGGTCACCAACGACTCCGTCATCACCGGCGGGACGTTGGCGTTCGGCAGTTCAGAGGGAACGATCTTCGCGGTCACAGTTCCCTCGGGCGCGGGCATCGGAAGGATCTCCAGCGCCATCACCGGCACGGCTGGCATCACCAAGTTTGGCCCCGGTGCGCTCACGCTCAATGGGAACAACAGCGGCCTTTCCGGCGCCGTCCAGCTCAACCAGGGCACCCTGAACCTGAACAGCGCCAACGCCATCGGGACTGGCAGCTTCACCATCAAGGACGGCACCACGATCAACAACAACAGCGCCGCCGCCATCACCCTCTCCACCAACAACACCCAGACCTGGGACGGCAACTTCACCTTCACCGGCACCCAGGCCCTCAACCTTGGCACAGGGGCCGTCACCATGAACAACAGCCGCACAATCACTGCCTCGGCCAGCACCTTGACCGTCGGCGGTCCCATCACCGGCGCAGGCACGCTCACCAAGGCCGGCGCGGGCGCTTTGACCCTGTCTGGCAGCAACACCGGCCTCACCGGTGGCGTCACGCTGTCTGCCGGCACCCTGAACATCAACAATGCGAATGCCCTCGGCACCAGCGCCGGAGCCTTCACCATCACCGCCGCCAGCACCATCAACAACACCTCGGGCGCGGCCATCACCAATGCGGGCAACAACCCCGTCAACATCGCCAGCACGGGGGCGCTGACCCTCACCTTCACCGGCAGCCAGGCCCTGCACCTGGGCACCGGAGCCGTCACCTTGGGCGGCGGCACCCTCACCCTCGCCAACGCGGGCGCCTTCGGCCTCACCCTGGGCGGCAATGTCGGGGACAACGCGCAGAACACTGGCATTACCAAGACCGCCACGGGGGTCGTGACCCTCAGCGGCACCGGTCACACCTTCACGGGTCCCATCACCGTCAGCGCCGGCACCCTGTCACTCGGCAGCATTGCCGACGGTGTCACTTACGGCGCAGGCGTCGGCAATATCGTGTTCGATGGCACCGCGGCAGCACGCCAACTGATCTACACCGGCGGCAACGCGACCATCACCAACCGCCGACTCAATCTGGACACGATCACGATCGGGACCGTCACCCTGAACGCCTCCGGCTCCGGTGCCATCAACTTTGCAAACACCACCGCCCTGGGTGGGACCAGCGGGACCAAGCCGCTCGTCTTGCGCGGGACGAATACAGGGCTGAACACCCTCGCGGCCGTCATTAACGATGGTGCGGCGGGCACGCGAACCCTCACCAAGCTCGAGCGCGGCCAGTGGGTGCTGACCAACAACAACACCTACACCGGGGCCACGACCGTCCAGGCGGGCACGCTGACTCTCGACTTCACCAACACGCCGGTGAAGACCAACATCATCGCCAACACCAGCGCCCTCACCCTCGGGGGTGGCACGCTGAACCTCGTCGGTCATTCCACCGCCACGGCCCAGACCTTCGCCTCCACGGCGCTCACGGCAGGCACCATGAGCACCATCACCGCTGCCGGCGGTGGTGGCACGCTCGGTCTGAACCTCGGTGCGGTCACCCGCAATCTCAGTTCTGCGCTCAACATCAACCTGAGCGGCTCACCCTTGCCCACCGTCACCGCCTCCAGCGGATTAGCGGATGTCAATGGCATCATCGCCTCGACGGCGACTGGAGCGGCCTTCGTGACGGCCAACGGGACTGACTGGGCGAGCGCCGTTACAGGCACCCCCACCTACTCCAACGACACCTACGGGGCCACGCTGAATACGAACATCACCACCGGCGCCAGCCCGGCGACCTTCGTCACCAACACCCTGCGCTTCAACACGGGCTCACCCACGCTGACGCTCACCGGGGCGAACCGGCTGGCTGCCGGCGGCCTGCTCGTCGGCAGCGGCGCGGGTGCCGTGACCATTGGCGGCGCCGGCAGCCTCACCGGCACCAATGTTTCGACCACGAGCATCAATGAACTGAACATCTTCCAGAACAGCGCCTCAGCCCTCACCATCAGCGCGCCGCTTCTGAACAACGCCACGGGGCTGAGCTATGTGCCCGGCACGCCGCTCGGTGCGGCCACGGCGCTCAGTGTCTTCGGCACCGGCACCACCATCCTTTCCAGCACGTCGAACGCCTACACCGGCGGCACCAACATTTCCGGCTCGGCCACCCTGCAATTGGGCGCCAGCCAGGTGATCCCCGGCACGCTCCTGACGAATGCGGCCCAGGGCGGCCTCAACATCACCGGTGGCGGCACCCTGGATCTCAACGGCTTCAACCAGATCGTCACCTCCTTCAACGGCGGGGCGGGTGCGGTGGTCACTAACACGGCCGTAGGAGCCTCCAGCTTGACCATCGGCAATGTCGGCGGCACGGGCACCTACTCCGGCGTCATCACCAATTCCGGCGGCGCCCTTTCCCTCGTGAAGTCCGGTTCCGGCTCCATCACGCTCAACAATCAGAACACCTACACCGGCACCACCACCATCAGCCAGGGCACCTTGCTGCTGAACTTCACCAACGTGCCGTTGCAAGTCACGAACAACCTGCTGCCCACCACCGCCCTGACCATTGGCTCCGGCACGCTCAGCATCACCGGCTCCACCACGGTGAATGCCCAATCGTTCTCCGGCACCACGCTGGCGGGCGGTGCGACCATCACGACGGCCGGCACCGCCCCGGCCGTGACGCTCAATCTGGGCGCGATCACGCGCGCTGCCGGCACCACGCTGGCGGTCAATCTCGGCATTGGCCCCACGGGCAGCACGACCACCACCCTCGCGAACACCGGCACCAGCATCCTGGGTGGCTGGGCGGTCCAAGGGCAGACCGTTCCCACCACCTGGGCGGTCAGCGCGGGGAATGGATCCACCGCCGGGGCCATCACCGGTCTGGCGACGTTTCTTACCACCACGACGGCGGGGAACACGGCCGCCAACTATCTGACGACTTCGGATGTCGATGTCACCAATAGTCCCCCTACCTTGACCGGAGCGATCACCATCAACAGCCTGCGCTTCAATACTGCGGGAGCGAACACGGTGACGCTCACGGGAGTCAACACCATCAATACCGGAGGCATCCTCGTGACCGCCACAGTCGGCAACAACAACCAGACGATCAGTGGCGGAGATCTCCAAGGCCCGAATGGTGGCGAACTGATCATCCACAACTACAACACGAACACCAACAGGACGATCACGATCAATTCCAGGATCATCGCCAATGCGGCCTCGGGTGCCCTCGAAGGGCTGACGATCAATGCGGGCACGGGCACGGTGGCATTGCGCACAGCGACCAATACCTACGCCGGCCAGACGGTGATCAATTCCGGCACCCTTAATGTGGATCGCGCAGACCGTATCAACTCCAGTTCCGGCCTCACCCTCAATGGCGGCACCTTGAGATGGGACGTGAATGACGCTCAGCCGCTTGCTCTGACCTTGGGTGCGGCGGGAGGCGCTCTGAACGTTAGTGGTAACGATGCCACGCGCAACATCAGCGCCAGCACGGCAGTTGCTTTCATCGGAGCTGGCCCGCGGACCCTCACGATCAATGGCGCCGTCGACAGCCGAATCTGGTCTTTGCCGGCGATTCTTGGTGATGCAGCTGCGGGCAGCCCGACCAGCCTTGTCGTCTCACTCGGTGGCGATATTAGATTCTTCCGGCTGGCCGCTGCGAATACCTATACGGGGATCACCAACATCAACCGCGGCATTCTTGACCTGAATGTCAACAATGCGATCAGCAGTGGCCTCTTGAGCACCGCCACCACCGGGAACATCGTGTTCACGAGCGAAAACCGCGCCATTCTTCAGACCAACGCCACAGCAGGCACCATCACGCGGTCACTTGGCTACGGACCCGGCCAGATCCACTGGGAAGGCAACGGCGGTTTCAGCAATGGCAGCGCGGCAACGCAGGTCGTCAATCTCGGCGGTGCGGGCGCCACCTTGACGTGGGGTGCGGGCGGCTTCGTGCCAACCGGCAGCAGTCTGCTATTTGGTCACGGGGGATCGATTAATAACCAGGTGAGCCATAGCGGTTCCATCGACTTCCAGAATAGCATCGATTTAGGCACGGCGAGCCGGACGGTGGACGTGGCCACCACAGAAGTCAGTGCGGCGATGTTCCCGGCCATCCTCAGCGGCAACCTCACGAGTTCTGCGGGGGGCGGGGTGGCCAAGACCGGCACCGGCGCGCTGTTCCTGTCCGGCTCGAACTCGGGCGGACCTGCCACAGTCTCAGTCATTGGTGGCTTGGTGTTCGAGGACGCAGCTGCCATTCCCGGCACGGGTGCGAACATCACCTTCAACAATGCGGTGACCAACGGCGCGGTGGGCGTCATCGGCGACACTAACCCGATTGCAACCTTGGGAGGTCGCATTGCCAACCCGTCTGCTTCGACCACGACCGGCGCCTTTCTGCTCGGGGCGGACAGCAGCACGGCGCTCGATTTCGCGAACTTCCCCAACATGCGCCTCGCGGCGTTCCAATTCACGCCGGGTGCAACCCCGACGGGGCCTGCCTTGGCCACCACCTACACCGGCACGATCACTCCGGCCGGTGGCACCTACCGGTTCGGAGGCATCATCGCCTTGGGCCAGACTGCCGACAAAATCGCAGCCACGACTTTGGTCTTGCCCGTTAAGAATCAACTCACCGGCAGCAACGCGGTGAACATCACCTACGGCCAGACCACCATCACCGGCAGCAACAACTACACCGGGGCCACCACCTTCAACGGTAACGCCATCGCTCAAGTCCGCGTCGGCATCGGCAGCAACACCGCCTTCGGCACCAGCGCGGTGACCCTTGCAGGCACCCAAACCGTCCATTTCGGCATGGTCAATGGCGACCGGACCCTGAGCAACAACATCAGCTTCGACGGAGCCTCCACCCTTGCTTGGGAAGCCAGTGCCGATCCGGGCACGGGAGGCATCCTCAGAAATACGAGCCAGGGGGCCATCAGTTACCTGGGAACAGTAAACCTCGGCGGCCGCTCGAATCCGAACATCGTTGGACGCCCTGGCGGCACCCTGTTCTTCGGGGACATCACTGGTGGAGCGGGCGGCATCAACTACACTCAGGGCGCGGGTGGCTACTTCAGCTGGCTGAGCACCTCGGCGAACGCCGGGGTGGCCAAGACGTATACGGGTAATACCTCCCTGGGGGATAATGCGGTGCTCGTCATTGACAGCGCCAGCTCGGTCAGCGCGGGTAATTTCCTCCCAAATAGCTCCGCCATCCAGCTTCATCCGGGAACGACCTCGATTGATCTGGGCACCCGGGCCTGGACGGTCAACTCACCTGACACACTCATCTTTAACACCCCTTCTGGCTCAACCCTGACTACGGCGGGCGTGATTTCCGCCGCCACCACGGGTGGTCTGAACAAGCAAGGCCTTGGCTTGGCCATTCTTCAGGGCCTCTCTCCCTCCGCCGTCACGACCGGAACGCTTACCGTCAGCGCCGGCACGCTGCGGCTGGATGCCGCCACCGCCGGCGGGACCATCTGGGGCGCGGCTGCGCAGCCGCTGGTCCTTGGCCAGGCGAGCGGCACCTACAGCAACGGCGGCACGCTCGAAATCACGGGCACCTCGGCCCAGTCTTTCGCCGGAGTGACGATCAATGCCCGGGCCAACAACATCAATCTCACCGACGCGATGACGCTAACAGTGGGCACGATCACCCGCACGGCCGGCAGCACGCTGAATTTCTCGGCGCCCACTGGCGCGGTGGCGTCCGCGCATGCGGCAGTAGCTGGCCTCGTCAATGGCGCCACCACCTGGAACGGCAATGACTGGGCGGCAGCCAACGGAGCCAACATCTCCCAATTCACGGCCTACACAGCGCTGACCGGCACTGCGTCGGCGCCCACGATCACGAGTGGTGGCACATTGAACTACATCGTCAGCAGCGCCACAACGAACAATGTCACCCTGGCGGCGACGGGGACAATCAACGCAAACACCTTGAAGTATAGCGACACCACCAACCGCACGATCGATATTCGCAACGTCACGACCCAGGGCACTCTGCGGCTCGGAGCCAATACCGGAACTGGCAGCGTGACCACGGTCGGCGGGCTTCTGGTCGCCTCGGGTGCGGGTGCGCTCACCATCGGTGTGGCGGGAACTCCCGGAACCTTGACCGCAGGCGGCACCACCGCAAACGCGGCAGGCGACCTCGTTTTCATCAACAATTCGTCCAGCGACATCACGGTCAATGCCGTCATCGCGAACAACGGCACCACCGCCATTCCCGTCGCCTACGATGGTCGCAGTACCGGCAAGCTCATTCTGGCCGGGGCCAACACCTTTGGCGGTGCCATCATCATAAACAAAGGCGTTCTCGAAGTGGCGACCGTGAACAGCACCGCGGCGGCTGGTCCTTTGGGCCAGGGCACGGCGGCCGCAGGCAACATTCTTCTCAATGGTGGCACCTTCCGGGCGAATTTGAGCGCCAACGGCACAACGAACAAGGGTTTCACCGTCAACGCCCCGAGCACCATCGACGTCGTGGCCAACACCCTGACCATCAACAGCACAGCGCTCGGCGTCGCGACCTCGGACCGCAACCATCTCGGCATCCTGAACGCAGGCATTCTGACCAAGACAGGCGCGGGCACTCTCGACCTGCGGAACCTCACGACCGCCGCGAACAACGCCAACCTGAGCATCCTTGTCTCGCAAGGCACGCTGCTCTTGAATCAAGCTTCAACTGCCGCGATTTCCGCCATCGATCTGCCCGGCAGCGCCGGTCTCATCATCGATGCAGGCGCCACGGCCCGGCTCGGCGCCACCGGCACAGGTGGAAACCAGATCTCCAATGCCAGCAGCGTCGTGGTGAAATCCACCGGTGTTTTTGATCTCGCAGGCAAGAGCGAGACCATCGACGGTCTCGCTGGCGACGGCATCGTTCAGGCCAACGGCACCTCTACCCTCACCGTCGGCGGCAACAACAGCGCGGGAATCTCCGCCTACACTCTGCCCGCTGCAGTCTCCGGTGTGAACGCCACGGGGTTGAACTACTTCTCGGGAACCCTGTCCGATGGCAGCGGAACTCTTGCCTTCACCAAGACCGGCTCGGGCACCCAGATCCTCGCCTCGGCGCAGAGCTACTCGGGAGCCACCACCATCAACGCCGGCACCCTCCAGCTTGGCATCGCGAACGCCCTGCCCAGCGGCGCTGGCAAGGGGGATGTGACGATTGTCGGCAACAACACCGGCACGAACGTCGGCGCCGTCACGACCAACGGTTCCAACCGCGTTCTCGCTCCAGGCACGCTCGACATGGGCGGGTTCAACCAAGGCATCAATGGGCTGAACTCCACCACGGGCGGCTTTGTGACAAACAACCCGACCCTTGCCTGGAACGGCACTGCCTGGGCAGTGGCCGCAGGGGTGCAGGGCGCCAAGACCCTCACCCTTGGCAATAACAACGCCTCCGGTGCCTTCAACGGCGTCATCCAGGATGGTTTCAGCGTGGAGCCGGGCCTCAATGCCACCGGCTATGTGGGCGGCATCAATTTGGTGAAAGTGGGCACCGGCGCCCAGACCCTCTCCGGTGCCAACACCTACGGCGGGACCACCGCCATTCAGAACGGCAGCATCATCCTTACCGGCGGGACCAACCGCCTCCCCACCACCACCGCCGTCACCCTCGGCAGCGGCTCGGACAGCGGCGTGCTTCAGGTCGGCGGCGCCACCACGGTCACCCAGACCATCGCCGGTCTGGCCACCAGCGGCGCCGGCACGGCCAACAAAGTGGTGGGCGGCAATGCCTCCAACTCCACCCTCATCCTCAACCAGACCGGCTCTGCCACCTACGCGGGTGCCATCGGCGGCGCAGGAGCCAACGAGAACAACCTGAACTTCACCCTGCAGGGCGGCGGCACGCTGACCACCACCGGCGCCAACACCATCACCGGCACGACCACGGTGCAGGGCGGCAGCACCCTCGTGCTGGGCTCGAACATCACCGGCACGGGCACGGCGGCGCTCGCCGTCGGCGGCGTGGGAGGCGGCACCCTCACTGGCACAGGTTTCAGCGTGTCCGCGGCCACCACGGTCAATGCTGGCGGCATCATCGCCCCGGGCGCCACGGCAGCCACGGCCGACATCGGCACGCTTACCTTCAGCAATGGCCTGACGATGAATGGCGGCTCGCTGGCCTTCGTCATCGGCAGCACTGGCGGCAGCACGCCGCTGCTGGGCGATTTGATCAATGTCACGGGCGGCGGCTTCAACGTCACCAGCGGTTCCATCTCCCTGGCGGACCTCGGTGGAGGCAACAGCGTCATTTTGGGCACTTATGACCTGCTCAACTATAGCGGGACCACCTTCACCGGCTTCGGCTCCCTCACGCTGACCAACAGCGTCATCGGGCCGAACAACTACGTGGCCACCCTCTTCAACGACACGGTGAACAACAAGCTTCAGGTGATCCTCGACAACGCCCGCTTCTGGGCCGGCCAGACCAACGGCGTGTGGGACACCAACACCACCGCCAACTGGAATCCCGGCAACTTCTTCCTCGCCACGGACAAGGTGATCTTCGCCGACCTGGCTCCCACAGTGGCCCCGGGCACCACCAACGTGGTGCTCAACAGCATGGTGACGCCTGGCGCGGTGACTTTCACCAATGCCAGCCTCAACTACAATCTGAGCGGCACCGGTGACATCACCGGCACCACCGGCCTCTCCAAGAGCGGCGCGGGCGCCGTGGTCATCAGCCTGGCCAACACCTTCAGCGGCAACACCTCCATTACCGGGGGCTCGGTGGAAATGCAGAACGCGGCTGCCATCGGCAACAACACGGGTTCCATTTCGGTCAGCGGCACCGGCGAGCTGCGCCTCAGCAACAACATCGCGGTGGGCGCAAAGGCCCTGAGCCTCAACGGCACGGGCGCCAGCAGCACCGGCGCCCTGCGCAACCTCTCCGGGAACAACAGCTACGCCGGAGCGATCACGCTGGTCGGCGCGTCGCGCATCAACTCCGATGCCGGCACGCTCACCCTCTCGGGTGGCGTTACCAATGGCGCGAACAATCTTGTCCTTGGCGGCGCGGGCAACGTCACCGTGTCCGGCGTGATCGGCAGCGGCTCCGGCACGCTGACCGTGGATGGCACCGGCGTGGTCACGCTCTCCAACACCAACACCTACACCGGCCAGACCTTCATCCAGAACGGCACGCTGTGCGTCAACACCATCGGCAGCTACAACGGCGGCACTCCTGTGGCTGGCGGTCTAGGGGCACCCACGACCGTGGGCGACTCCACCATCGCCATCGGCAGCGGCGCCAACACCGGCACCCTGCGGTGGACGGGTTCATCCAACGAATCCACGGACCGCGTGATCGATCTTGCCGGCACCACCGGCGGGGCCGTCATCGACGCCTCCGGCACCGGAGGTTCCGTGCTGACCCTCAGCAGCGCGCTGACTTTCACGGGTGCTGGCAGCAAGACTCTCACCTTCACGGGCACCGGCGGCACCACAGGAACACCCAACGTCATCAGCAACGGCATCGTCGATCCGAGCGGCTTTGCCACGAGCCTGCTGAAGACCGGCAGCGGCGTGTGGCGGCTGGACGGCACCAGCAACTACACCGGCAGCACCACCATCAATGGCGGCACGTTGCTCATGGGTGCGGCCAATGGCCTGCCCACCACCGCACCCACCATCGCCAACGGCAGCACCAGTGCGACGCTGAGCCTCGGCGGCAACAGCCAGACCTTCAATGGCATCACCTTCGGCGGCGCCAGCGCCACCAGCTCGGCGCAGGGCACCTTGGCCATCGGCGCCACGGGCACGCTCACCCTCAGCGGCGACGTCACCTACACTGCGACGGGCAATCCGCTCGGCGCCAGCATCACCAGCAGTGGCACCGCCACCCTCGACCTGAACGCTGCGGCCCGCAACTTCACCGTCGGCTCGAGCACCGGCAGCGGCGGCTCCGACCTGACCATCAGCGCCGTCATCGCCGACGCGGCCACCGGCGGCTCGCTCGTGAAGACCGGCGCCGGCACCCTCGTGCTGACCGGCACCAACACCTATGCCGGCGCCACCACCGTGAACGGCGGCATCCTCAGTGCAAATCCCGCCGCCCTCGGCACCACGGGCACGATCAACGTGGGCACCACGACCTCCGCGGAACTGAATCTCTATGCGGACAACTCCGCCAGCGGCGTGACCCTGGCCAGCAACACCAATCTCAATGTGGGTGGCGCTTCATCCGTCGGCACGCTGGGCTTCCAGTTGAATGGCGCTTCCGCCGCGGACACCCTCACCCTCGCAGGCACGGGAGCCCTCACCGTGGGTGCCGGCGGCGGTGTCGTGAACGCCCGCACGCTGGGCACGCTCACCGGCACGAGCTACACCCTCATCGACAACACCAACATCGCGCCGGTCACCATCACTGGGTTTACGCTGGGCACGCTCACGGGAGGATATGCTTACTCGCTTGACAACACCACTGCGGGCCAGTTGAAGCTCACCGTGGGCGCGGCCAATGCAGGGCCCTACTACTGGAATGGCTCCCTCGGTTCGGGTGGCAATGGTTCGTGGGCGACCCTCGCCAGCAACGGCGCCAGCACCAACTGGCGCCTGAATGCCAACGGAACCGGTGAAGCCGGCGCCACGCCCGGGGGTGTGGATGTGCATTTCGTCACAGACACAGCCGCCAATGTCAACACCACGCTGGATCAGCCCTACTCGATCAGCGGCCTGATCTTTAACAACAACACTTCGGGAACCGGCAACGTGACCATCTCTTCCGGTGCCGGAGGCGCGGCCAGCACCCTGACCCTCGGTGCCAACGGCATCACCATCAACACGTCGGCCACCTCCACCAGCACGACCATCGCGGCGCCGGTCATCCTCGGTGCGAACCAGTCGTGGGGAGTGACCGACGCTGGCCATTCCCTCACCGTCAGCGGCGCGGTCAGCGGTTCCAGCAACCTCACCAAGACCGGCTTGGGCACCCTGGTCCTCAGCGGCGCGAACACCGGCTTCAGCGGCGCGGTCGCCATCAACGGCGGCACGGTCAGCATCGGCGCCAGCAACAACCTGGGGGATGCCAGCGCCACGAACACCCTGAGCATCGCAGGCGGCACGCTCCGGAACACCGGCGCCTCTGTGATCCTGGGCACCAATCGCACCGTAGCCCTCGGCGCGGGCGGCGGCACTTTCGACGTGACTTCCAGCAACAACCTGACGGTGGACGGCACGGTCAGCGGTACCACGATCCTGACCAAGACCAGCGCCGGCACGCTGGTCCTCACCGGGGCGAACACCGGCTTCAGTGGCCCGGTCGCCATCAACGGCGGCACCCTGAGCATCGGTGCCAGCAACAACTTGGGCGACGCCAGCGCCACGAACACTCTCAGCATCGCCAGCGGCACCCTGCAAAACACCGGCGCCTCGGTGACACTGGGCACCAACCGCATCGTGGCCCTCGGAGTCGGCGGCGGTACCATCGACGTGACCTCCAGCAACAGCCTGACGGTGGACGGCCTCCTCAGCGGCTCGACCGGACTGACCAAGACCAACACCGGCATCCTGGTGCTCGGAGGCGCCAACACCGGCTTCAGCGGCGCGGTCACCTTGAATGGCGGCACCGTGCGCATCAGTGCCGCCAACAACCTCGGTGACGGCACCGCGACCAACTCTGTCACCATCAACAACGCCACCCTCAACGGCACGGCCACCCTCAGCGACAGCCGCGGCTACACCATCGGCCATGCCAGCAGCATGCTGGCGGCCAACACCGGCACCACCTACACCATCGCCAATACCGCCAGCACCAACGTCGGCGGCTCTGGCACCCTGAACCTCAACGGACCGGGCATCGTGGTGCTTGATGACATTCTCAATGCCAACACCTTCAGCGGCGGCAGCATCCTCAGCGGGCTCGGCACGGTGCGCATCAACACCGCCACCAGCCTCGGTGCCCAGACCGGCGCCGTGACACTTAAGGACGCCATCCTCCAGGCGACGGAAAGCATCACCACCACCCGCGACGTGACCCTCGCCAGTTACGGCGCCATCGTGTCCGTCGACGGTACCAAGACGCTCTCTGTCAGCGGTCTGCTCAGCGATGGCACTCCCGCCGGCACCCTAAACAAGACCGGTGTCGGCATTCTCGATCTCACCCGGGCGGCGGGCAACACCTACACTGGCGGCACCTTCGTCCAGGGCGGCACCTTGCTGGTGAGCAACACCTCCGGCTCCGCCACCGGCACCGGTGCGGTCTCCGTGGGGGTGGGCCGCTTCGTGAACGGCACCCAGACCACCACCAGCACTGGCACCCTGGGCGGCGCTGGCATCATCTCCGGCGCGGTGCGCCTCTACTCCGGGGCCACCCTGAGCCCGGCCACGGGAACCACCGCCGGCACGCTCACCGTCGGCGGTCTCCAGCTTGATGCCGGCTCCCTGCTTTCCTATCAGCTCGGTGCCATCGCCAGCAGCGACAAAACCGTCGTCACCACCAGCGGCGGCTTCACCGCCAACGGCGGCCAGTTCACCCTCACCGGGCTCAGCGGCCTGACCAACGGCACCTACAACCTGATCACCTACACCGGCGCTCTCGGCGGCAGCTTCAGCAATCTTTCGCTGGCCAGCCCCTACGTGGCCGACAGCACGAACACCTACTACGCCTCGCTCGTGAACAACACCGGTTCCGTGGACCTGACGACCACCAACAGCATGGTGTGGAACGGCAACCAGAGCGGCACGATCTGGCAGCACGGCAACTCGCCCGCCACGAACAACAACTGGAAGACGGGCGCCGTCATCAACCTGGACTTCTTCAACACCATGGCGGCGACCTTCGACGACACGGCGACCGGCTACACAGCGAACATCACCGGCACCGTCACGCCCTCCAGCATCACGGTGAACGCCGCCAACGATTACACTTTCGCCAACGGCGGCTCGGGCGTCATTTCGGGGACCACCGGCATCACCAAGAGCAATACTGGCGGTCTCACGATCGATACCAACAACACCTTCAGCGGCAACACCACGCTTAGCGGCGGCTTCATCCAGATGAACAACGCCGGCGCTCTCGGCACCACTGGCAATATCTCCATCGCCGCGGGAACCTCGCTCATCCTCAATGACGCCACCGGGGTCAATCTGGCCTCGCGCATCACTTCCATCAGCGGCGGCGGCCATGATGGCAACGGTGTGGTGCAAAACTTCCAGGGATCGAGCACGATCTCCAATGCCCTCGCCTTGACCGCCGCCACCCGCTTCGGTGCCACGGGGGGCACGTTGACCTTGGCAGGGAACCTCTCCGGCACGGACCGAGCGGTCACGCTGGCGGCCTCGGGCACCGGCAACATCGCGCTAACCGGGGCAAGCGTGAGCATCGGCAACGCCAACTTCACCGCCACCAACACCGGCTCCGGAACGATCACGGTCGCCAACACCCTGGCCGTCGGCACCAGCGCGGTCGTCCTGAACGGCACCGGCACCACCACCTTGAACGGCGCCATTACCAGCAGTTCCACCGGGAATGGTCTTGTCATCTCCAACTCCGGCACCAACAACATCAACGCGAACGTCAGCGTCACCGGCGTCGGCGGCGACATCAGTATCGGCGGCAGCGCCACCACCACCTTCGGCGCGTCCTCCGTCACCAGTTGGAACGACAGCGCGGCGATCTCGTCCTCCGGCAACACCACCTTCAATGGCACCATCAGCGGCTCGGGCAAGCTGACGAAGACGGGCGCAGGTACGCTGACCTTCACGGCTCCGAACCCCAGTTTCAGCGGCGCGGTGACACAGTCTGCCCTCAATGTGGGCGTGGATGTAGGCTTGATTGTCGCGACGGCCAGCAACGCGCTGGGAACGGGACCAGTAACGTTGATCTATGACACTACGTTAGGATCTCCGACCAAGCTGCAGCTCCAGCTTTCGGGCGGCATCACGCTCGGCAACAACTTCACGACCACCGGCGCGGGCAGGGACGGGACTACCTCGGGCTTGATCCGGACCCTGACGGGCGCCAACACCCTCTCCGGGGGGTTGACCCTTCAGTCCGGCGGCGGTGCGACGACCTTGCGGGCGGATACGGGCTCATCCCTGGCTTTGAACGGGGCCATCACGGCCAACACCACCGGGCGTTATGTCTGGTTGTTAGGTGGCGGCGATTTCAGCTTTGGAGCCGCTGGTTCGATCAACGATACTTCGACCACCGGGACGGTGGGCTTCCGGTCGCATAACTCCGGCACAACGACCATCGGCAGCGTCGCCAACACCTACACGCTTATCACCGAAATCGGTAACGGAAATATCCTGACAATCGCGGCCCTGGCGGATGGCGGAACCAACAGCAGCATCGGTGCCGCTGCGGCCACGGCGACGAACCTCGTCTTGGACAACGGAACCCTGCGTTATGTCGGCAGCACGGCGCAGTCGACCAACCGTCTCTTCAGCGTCGGCGCCCTTGGCGCGACGATCGATGCGTCGGGCACGGGCTCGGGATCGATGAGCTTCACCGGAACGGGTTCGCTCGGCTTCATCGGGATCTCGCCGGTGGGCGGTTCGGCGTCGATCAGCACGGCCCCCCGTACGCTCGTCTTGACCGGTACGAATGCTGAAAATAACACCCTCGCCCCTGTAATCTCCGATAATACCGGAGCGACCTCGCTCACCAAGTCTGGCACGGGTAAGTGGGTGCTTACCGGCAACAATACCTATACGGGCCTCACCTCCGTCTCGAACGGCGTCCTGAATGTCCAGCATGCCAATGCGCTCGGCTCGGCGGCGACGGGTGCGACCACGGTAGCCTCAGGAGCCACGCTCCAGATCCAAGTCAGCGGCATCGGTGCCGAGGTCACCACGATCAATGGTTCCGGCTTCACGGGCCAGACCGGCGCGCTCGTCAACGTCAGTGGCACGAGCGCCTATGGCGGCCTGCTGACGCTTGGATCCTCGGCGACGATCGCCTCGGACGCCGGCACCCTCAATCTCACCAATGCAGGAAGCATCACCGGTGCTGGTTTCAACCTGACCATCACTGGAGCAGGTGACGGTAACATCTCCGCCTCGCTCGACACCGTCGGCGGAAGTCTCACGAAGTCCGGAAATGGAGCCTGGGCTCTGCTGGCAAGCAGTTCTTACGCAGGAGATACCACGCTCACGCTCGGAGCCTTAAGGGCTGGAAGCAACGCCTCCTTCGGCACCAGCGCCTTGAAACTCAACGGCGGCACGCTCACGAGCGACGGCGCCACGGCCCGCGCCTTCGCCAACAACGTCACCATCGGCGGTGACGTCGCGCTCGGCGCGGCCTCGACCTACACGGGTGCCCTGACCTTCAACGGCACGGTCGGGCTCGGCGCCGCGGCCCGCACCCTGACGATCAACTCCGACGTCATCTTCGCGGGCGTCGTCAGCGACGGCAGCCTGACCAAGCTCGGCACCGGCACGCTGATCCTGACGGGCGCCAACACCTACACCGGCGGTACGACGATTTCGGCCGGCACGCTGCAGCTCGGCAACGGCGGCACGACCGGCTCCGTCGCCGCGGGCGACATCGCCAACGCGGGCACGTTCGCCATCAGCCGCAGCGACGACCTGACCTTCGCGAGCAAGATCACCGGCGCGGGCGCCTTCACCAAGCTCGGCGCGGGCAACCTGACGCTCTCCGGCGCCAACACCTTCGGCGGCGGCACGACCATCAGCGCGGGCACGCTGTCCCTCGGCAACGTCAACGCCCTCGGCACGGGCGCGGTCAACGTCGCCAGCGGCGCGACCCTGAACCTGAACAACTCCTCCATCTCCAACACCATCACCCTAGCCACGGGCGCGACCCTCGCCAACGGCTCGCTGCCCGTCTCCACCGCCCCGACCACCGGGGTGCTGGACGTCGTGCTCACCGGCACGGCTCCCCTGGAGAAGACCGACTCCGGCACGCTCGTCCTCATGGGCGCCAACACCTTCACCGCCCCCACCAATGTCACCGCCGGCAAGATCGCCGTCGCTGACTTCGGCAACGGAACTGACGCCAGTCCGCTGGGCATCACCGACCTCGCGGATCCCTCCAAACTCGTCCTTGCGGGTGCATCGGGCGTCATCCCCGTGCTTGAATTCACGGGTGTCGGCGGCGCCAGCACCGCCCGTTCCTTCACCGTCGGCGGCGACGGCGCGGGCATTGAGGCTAAGGCTGGCGCCGGAGCGCTCCGCTTCAACAGCACCGCCAAGATTAACCTCGCCGCGGCGAACGCGAAATTCATGCTGGCCGCCTATAACACCGCCGTAAACCGCTTCGAGGCCGAACTCGCCTCCGGCAGCCATAGCCTCAAGAACGTCACCATCGACGGCACGGGCCAGTGGGTCATCGCCGGCCCCGCCAACCGCTTCGTGGGAGACTTCCGTCTGGACGTCGCCGGGGGCACCCTGAAGTTCGAGTCGGGGGCTCTGGGCACCAACTCCTCCCACTTAGGCTCAGTCATCAACGTCTTCGACGGCGCCACGCTGGCCTGGGCGGCCAACAACACTAATGACATTGCCGAACGCATCTCCATCCCGGTGGGCGCCAAAGCCAAGCTGCATACGGAGGGACTCACCCCAGTGGTCCTCAACAAGGCTCCGAATATGGGTGCCGGCGCGAGCCTTGAGAAGGTCGGCAATGGCACCTTGACCCTCGGCGCAAACTTTGACGCGTCCACTCGCGTCGTCAGCCTCACCTCCGGCAGGCTGGTGGTCAACGGCACGGTGGGCGACGTAACCGTCGCTTCAGGCGCCGTGCTCAGCGGCATTGGCACGGTGGTCAACGTCAAAGTTGGTTCCGGCGGTACTCTCGCTCCGGGCACTTCCCCGGGACTCATGACCTCGACTTCTTCGCAGCTCAGCGGCGGTTCCATCTATGACTTCGAAGTCTCTAACGCCACCGCACCGGCCGGAACGGGCTACGATTCCTTCATCACGGGAACCCTGGACCTTTCGGGGGCGGGCACGGCCGCCGGACAGAAGATCACAATCAAGGTAATCTCCATGGCGACTTCTGAAGCCGGCACGATTCCCGCCAACTTCAGCAAGGATGACATCCGCTCCTTCACCTTCGGAACCTATTCTGGGAACATCCTCCTCCCAAGCGGCATCACGAACATCAACGACATCTTCGCCATCGATGTCAGCCAGTTCCTATACAGCGAAGGCACCACCTCCAACGCGGCCCTCTGGTCGCTCAACTTCGACAACCTCAGCAACGGCACCCTGACCCTGACCGCGGTGCCCGAGCCTTCGACCTATGGTTTCGGACTTGGCGCCTTGGCCCTCGCGGCCGCGGCCGTGCGCCGCCGCCGGAAGCAGGCGCAGGCCAAGGCCTGAGCAGTTATCCCTTTCTTGATTGGGCGGAAAGGGTAGGGTGGTTTCCATGACCCCGCCCCTGCACCCCATCCCCGGGTCGGCCCGGTTCGACCGTCGTTCCTTCATGACCTCCGGAGCCGTCTGGCTGTCCGTTGCCGCACTTTCGACGCAGCGCGTCTTCGGTCGTCCGCTGCTCGGAGCCATGTTCGACGCCTACCCGTTCTCGCTGGGCGTGGCCTCGGGGGATCCGGCTCCGGACGGCTTCGTGATCTGGACACGTCTGGCGCCCCGGCCCTTTCAGCCCGACGGCGGGATGCCTCCCGAACCGGTCGAGGTGTCGTGGCAGGTGGCCGAGGACGAAAAGTTTGAGAAGGTCCTGCGCAAGGGCGTCCACGTCGCCACGCCGGAGTGGGGGCACTCGGTGCACGTCGAGGTCGAAGGACTCGCGCCCAACCGCTGGTATTTCTACCGCTTCTCGGTCGGCGGCGAGGCCAGCCCGACCGGACGGTCGCGCACCTTCCCGAAGCGCGAGGCCGACGTGTCGCGCCTACGCTTCTCCGTGGCCTCCTGCCAGCACTTCGAGCAGGGGCTCTTCACCGCCTACGCGCACATGGCCAAGGAGGAGCTCGATGCGGTCGTCTTCCTCGGCGACTACATCTACGAATACAAGGGGCAGGACAAGGGCGTGCGGAAGCACCTCGGCGGTGAGATCATGACGCTCGGGGACTACCGCGTGAGATACGCCCAGTATCGCGGCGACGCCGCGCTGGCCGAGATGCACGCGCGCGTGCCGTGGATCCTCACCTGGGACGACCACGAGTTCGACAACAACTGCGCCGGCGACATCTCGGAAGAGAAGGGCGTGGACCGCGACTCCTTCCTGCGCCGGCGCGCGGCCGCCTACCAGGCCTACTATGAGCATATGCCGCTGCGCCGCGCCGCGCTGCCCAAGGGCCCGGACATGCTGCTCTACCGCCGCATCCCCTTCGGACGGCTCGCCGACTTCTTCGTCCTGGACACCCGTCAGTACCGCACCGACCAGCCGCTGGGCGACGGGCATCATCCCAACGACCCCGTGCAGCTCGACCCGGCTGGCACGCTGCTCGGCAAGGAGCAGCGCGAGTGGCTCTTCCGCGGCCTGCAGGGTTCGCCTTCACGCTGGAACGTGCTGGCCCAGCAGATCATGGTCGGGCACGTCGACCGCAAGGCGGGTCCGGAGGAGGCCTTCCAGATGGATCAGTGGCCGGGCTACGAATACGAGCGTCGCAACCTCCTCCGGCATTTCCGGGACGCCAAGGTCCGCAACCCCGTCGTCCTGACCGGCGACATCCACGCCAATTGGGCCAACGAGCTCGTGCTGGACTTCGAGCGCCCTGAGCAGGGCTCGGTCGGCACGGAGTTCGTGGGCACCTCGATCACCTCCGGAGGCAACGGCACGCTCGCGCCCAAGACCCTGGCGGACACCTATCGCGAGAACCCCTTCGTCAAGTTCCACAGCACCGAACGGGGCTACCTCGTCTGCGAGGTCACGCCCAAGTCCTGGCGCACCGACTACCGTGCCGTGGAGTTCGTGACCAAGCCCGGGGCGCCGCTGCTCACCCGCGCGACCTTCACCGTCGCGGACGGCTCACCCCTCCTGCACAAGGCGTAGGTAGGGACGTGATTGCCATCACGTCCGTGGGAGGAGGTAGGCGGGTGGGGTCGGTTAGCTGGCCCGGTGGTCGCACGTGCGTCTTTGAACGGCGGCCATGGTAATGGCCGCCCTACCAAGTGATTACGTACGGCCAGGCTTCAGGCGAGTTTGTCAGGCCCCCGCGGACGGGATTGTTCATGACATAGTGCCACTTCTCACGGTAGCTGTCGTGAGACCTTATGCGATGGTCAAACCCCGCCGGTTGCCATCGGATCAAGCCGCCATAACTGGCGGCGCGTTTGAACTTCCTGATCGCAAGTCCGATGCCTGCGGACTTCGATATGGTGGAGATGATGTGGACGTGATCGGGCATGGCCAGCATCAGGACCGGTTGCCAGATGCCTTGATTTCGAAGGTGGGCAGCTGATTTCACCAGTGAGCCCCATTGTGGTTCGCGCGCCAACTGATTGATTCCTCTTGGTGTGCCGCAGATGGTGATGAAAACCGGATCATCCCCTGATGCCCAGGTCGGGCGGAGATGTCCCAAGGTTTTGCGATCTGGCAAGGCCATCCATCGATGGTCATAGGCCGTTAAGGCCATTCCGATTCCATAGAATGCCTAGTCAGCTGGTAGGGACGTGATTGCCATCACGTCCGTGGGAGGAGGTAGGCGGGTGGGGTCGGTTAGCTGGCCCGGTGGTCGCACGTGCGTCTTTGAACGGCGGCCATGGCAATGGCCGCCCTACCTGCATTGACTCCCTTATGGCCAGACCCCAGAAAGTACCCATGCGAAACTCCCCATCGCTTTTTCTGTCCCTCCTGCTGTTCGGCCTGGCCACGGTCGCCGAAGCCGCCCGGGACCTGACGTTCTACCTTGTGTCCGACACGCACGTGGGGATGAACTACCGCAAGACCGTGCCGGCCTTCGGCTCCGATCAGTTCAACGCGCATGTCGCGAAGACGCTGGAGGTGCTCGCGCAGGTGCCGGGCACGCCTTGGCCCGCCGAAGGTCCCGTGGCCGAGGCGATGAAGGGCAGGGGCCCGGTGCCCCGCCCGATGGGCATGATTGTCGCCGGCGACCTCACCGAGGTCGGCAACGCCGCCGAGTGGAAGGACTTCGACCGCATGTTCCCCTGGCAGGGCACGACGCCCGCCAAGTATCCGCTCTTCGCCCTCGCGGGCAACCATGACGGCGGACGGGACGGCCCCGTGCGCAAGGGCCTGAGGGAACGCAACCGCGAGATGCTCAAGGCCGGGCTGGTGTCCACGCTGTCCGAGGACGGCTTCCATGCCGCGTGGACGTGGCAGGGCGTGCACTTCATCAACGTCAATCTCTACGCCGGCGACGGCGCCAAGGAAGGCGCCAAGGAGACCTCGATGTGGAATCCGGAGTCCAGCCTGACCTTCCTCAAGGCCCGTCTGGCCAAGATTCCGGCCGACGAGCCGGTCATCATCGCCAAGCACCTCGACTTCAGCGCGCGCAGCACTTGGTGGAATCAGCCCAAGCGCAAGGCCTTCTATGATGCCATCAAGGGGCACAACGTCATCGCGCTCCTGCACGGCCACACGCACGACATCACCCGTCTGAAGTTCCCCGAGGACAAGGACTACGCGGACTGGGGCGGCTCAGGCCCGCGCTTCGACTGCTTCTCCGCCGGCGCGTTCAAGCCCGACGCCAAGGAAGGCCAGCCGTTCCCCGGTCCCCGCTATCCCTGCGAGTGCTACGTCTTCCGCATCGTCGACGACACCTTCGTCGCCGCGCACTACACCGCCGAACCCGGCGGCTGGAACACCAGCAAGCACGCCCCGCTGCTGACTTTCGTGAAAAAGATTAAGTAAGTAGGGGCAGGGGCAGGGGCAGGGACAGGGGCAGGGACAGGGGCAGGGGCAGGGACAG